>LSQX01142424.1_pt1 | contig 10601 bp, 13 predicted proteins | sample 654561 | NCBI WGS metagenome assembly LSQX01 (sample SAMN04489861, study PRJNA283612) | anaerobic digester metagenome | isolation source: 4 biogas reactors fed with cattle manure at either 37C or 55C with and... | place: Denmark: Kongens Lyngby | collected 2014 | reverse complement strand
ATGTGTATAAGAGACAGCATGCAACTGGTACGAAAGTGTGAGTAAGTCACACACTATCACCGTGGAAAAGAATGCCATCAATTATACAAATAAAGATGGCAATTTGAACAGTTGGTGGTTTTATAAAAACATGGAACCGATTGCCGGCAAAGAGACTAATATTAATAACGCTAACTTGACGGCCTCAATCCTCCCGGAACAGATTATAGGCAGAGCGGGTTCGTCTACGCCCACTGTACCTGTAGAGCCTTCGCCCGATGAAGGATCCACTCCATTACCGGACGAGGAAGAGGTTGCTGGAGAACCCGAACCTGAAGTGGAGCCAGATGACAATAGCGGGCAAGTGGAAATTGAATTACCCAAAATCAACAACCACTCCTCTATCACTATCTATCTGGACGGATATAACCGTGTTTGTGTGAACAATATGGGAATCATATACCCATCGGCAACCATCTTTGGAGCGAACAGTAAGGGAGAGATCATCTTCCAGCAATCACTTACCCGTTACCATACCGTTTTGCCAAATCGGCCCGAACCCGGCAATTACATTATCTATGTAAAGAATGGTACCAGGGAGCATTTAAAGACTTTGTATATCCGTTAGCAAGAAGTTGCGGCATGATCGATTTCAGGTTGAATATACAGTCCTCTACTGCATTATTCACCTGGACCCGATAAAGGCTTGCATCACTTGTTCCATTCCGTGGAACATAAAGGATCAACAGAATAAACAACTCTTTTACAAAAAATGTACGTGATAATACACTACACTATCAATAAATTATTATAAATCATGGTAACGAAACTGGTGCGGCTCATCTTTGCGCTTCGGACAGGACCTTACCTTTGAAAAAAATTGAACAAATGAAAAAACTTTTATATTTAATAATTTTTGTTGCGCTCGGCCTGATCGTCTCTTGTGAACGTGAAACTGAAAATGCACAAATCGCCCCGACCACAAGCAAGGTCAATGTTACAGGACAATGGGAGGTGATGGCCCACAATGACTCGATCGCGATATTTGGTCCCTTTACAGTACTTACCATCAATGATGCATCAGCAGAAAATGATTCAATTACCATTCAGGATTCAGGCGACAAGTTCTGGAATTTTCAGGCAAAGGCTGCCGTGAATCAAGAAATGGGCACATTCCAGACAAATTTATCGAATTGTGGTGCTGGTGAAGAAGGTATCGGGATCAAAATATCGAATGGAAGAATCGTAGATGCTGACAGTATCTATTTTGAGATTCAGTTTGAAGACGACGAAACCCCCTACGGGAAAACTTACCGGTTGAAAGGACAACGCATCAGCGGGTAAAAATCGTTGCCTTGAATAATATCCTTGCTGTCCGGTTCGCGTAGAGGTCATCTATCTTTGACATCTGCATGATGGGACAGCAGGGATTTTTTTGTCAATCTCCCGGCCAGTGGCTGTCATGTTAAATACTTCCGCATCATTATTGCAGTATCACTCACATCTTTTTCTTTCTCGAAACCATACCGGCGGTGTAGCTTGTAAGAGCTTGGGTTATCTTTGCGTATTTGGGCATAAATGGAGGTTAAACCAAGTGATCGTCCGTAATCAAGCAGACGTTGCATCATATCCATACCTATAGCCTTTCCCCAGTATTTCTTTTCACCGATGTATCCAAATATTTCGGCATCATTGGAATTGATTTTCTTGAGACCCAACACACCAATCGGCTCATCATCCCTCCATACTCCTTCCACGTGGTAATCACTTCTCTCATTCAAGCTTTGAAACCAACTCTCCTGTGAATCTTTGGTTATCTCAGGTGAAAACATGAGGCGCTTTATTTCCGGATCGTTCAGCCATTCCCAGGATTTCTCAAGCACTCTCCTATCGTACTCACGAATCTGAATATCAACAATTGTTCTGTATTCCATAATTATTTTTCATTATTTATCATGTTACCATCTATAATTCCTAAAATATTTCATCATGCTTCGATTTTCGAACATAGGCTATCCAATAACTCCCCTACATTTTTCCAGGAAAGAATCTCCCTGGATGAAAACTTCAGGTTGAATTTCTTCTCTATCGCTACGATCAACTGGATGTGGGACAAGGAATCCCACCCATCCACATCACTGGCCGTCGTCTCACGTGTCAGCGTCAAAGATTCCTCATCCAGTATCTCCCGGAAAATATTCTCAACCTCATATAACACTTTTTCCATTTTCATATGTGATTAATTTGTTGTGATGTAACATTCTTTCAGTTCATATTTTTCCACTTCGAGCCGGAAGAGATGACGTACAGGATCTTCCACTCTGACAAAGCCCAGACCGGGATAATGATCTTTTACCATGCTATTTTTCGCGGTAGGTATATATTCCCCGACAATGTTTCTGAATCCATAGTGTCTGGCATAAGCTACCAGGGTATTCAATGTAAAATGCTCCATGCCACGCTTCAGTACGCGGCAACTCATGAACCAGGTATCAACAAACAATGCATCATTATGTTTCTTCATGATGACCACAGCGATCAAACCATTGTCGCCAAACTTATCCTCAAGTGTGAAACTCAAATCCACAACCTCAGGATCGTTAGCATAAGTTTCGATATCTGCATCTGTATAGCGAACAGTACGCAAGTTGAACTGATTACTTCTCTGTGAAAGCTGAGCAACACGAGGAGTATTGAACTTAGTGAAACCGCTTACTGTTGAAACCATATTCAATGACTTCAAGAAACTTGCTTCATCAGTAAAGGTCTTCTGCAAAGACACACGTTTTGCCTCCACCTGATACTGCTTGGTGCGATCCTTATCGGCGTTGCTATAACTTGCTGTCTCAAAGAGATTAAATGAGTAGAGAGACTCTAGATACTCTCCGGGATCCTCTGGCAAATCAGGAACTGTTATACCCTGAATGTTCTCACGAACCATATTGCGCTCGAATGGATTATCATCGAGGAATACCATTGAATCGAACGAAATATTCAAGATACTCTGGATGGTTCGGATATTATCAACCTTTGTCTCCCAGTTTGCCTGAAATACAGCAATATCATCTAGATGAAGAATCATGTCAGGATGCTTTTCGAAAGGCTCCATTGCCTTATCCTCGTCGTTCTTGCTGGCAACACAAATAATGATACCTCTCTGCTTGAGTTTCTTTACCCACATTTGGAACTCGGTAAATGCATTACCGATGCCAAGCCCATGGCCGAGTTGGATGCCCTCAAGACCGTCATCACCAACAACACCGCCCCAGACAGTATTGTCGAGGTCGAGAATCAAACACTTCATGAACTGACCCTTGATAGCAGCAACGATATCCATCACGCGAGAAGCCACATAAGGCAATGCATCAACGCTCAAGATCATCTCTGTGCTCACATATACATTTGATGCGAACATGAAGTCGCGACCGAACTTATTCTGCAAACCTGCAATATCGCAGATAAACAGATTACCATATTGTTGAGCCAGATTCATCAACTCATAATTGAGTTTACGAACCTGATAGGAAAACGATGTATCTACCTTATTGGCATAGCTACCAAATACAGTATCCTCGATTTCAGCATAATTGAAGTAGATAATTTTCCTGTTTGCCAAAATGGGATTCTCACAGATATAAGCCATAAAGTTGAGACGATCATCAGCAAGAGTCGCCTGCTGATCAGTAGTAAGCATACTATGATGCTCACTCAACTTATGTGCTGACTGGAACACAACGATCATTTCAGCATCAAACTGATACAAATCGCTTGTAGGATCCATAAACTGGCGCTCGACCTGATTATACTCAGCCTCAAAGAGGTCTATATTATAACCTCTTTCTACTCCCATTCCTTTAATTGCTGTTGCTAGGAATTGTGTGGCAGTATCACCAATTAAAGCAAGCTTAACTGAAGTAAGATTATTAATCTCCTTATTCAAGTTGCGTTTTAACTGATTAAAAGTAATCATAGACTATTGTTTTGTAAAAGTATAATCTTTTAATCCATCAAATTGGAAACCAAGAGTCTGATACAACTTCCTTGGCTTATTATTTGATTGTCTTACCCATAAATAGGCCATCTCGTAACCCTTCTCGTGCATATAATTAAATCCATTCAAGTAAAGGTTCAAAGATTCCCTAAAATTTGAGGAACTTACCCAGATATAAAAATAACACTTCTTGGGCTCAAACTTTAAAATTAGTGTGCCATTGACTCTTTGATCATCACCCCTACTAACTAGCACCCACTTCTTATCTATAAGGTCTTTGATTTCTGTCTTATTTGGTAATGTATCTGTAAATGGATTAAAACTATCCATCATAAGATTATATAAATCAGTCACATCTGAACTATTGGCCAAATTTGCATCAAAATTTCCTCTATAATCAACCTTGTTATTGTACATTCTTTCATATACTTCAAATAAAGTATAGCCAGATTTGTGAAGAATCTCTATTATATCATTAGTTAAATCTCTTTTAGAAGGGATATCTATAACATCATTTGAGGACAATTTATTTAAGATATTAACCAAAGATTGTGGATTGTTAGATAAGAAATATATACGATGAAAAAGCTCATAGTCTTTTTTTAAAATCAATGTATCTGATACCTCATAATAGCTAACATTTTCTAAATCAACAAAATAATAATTGCTAAACTTTGGTTTATTGGACTGATGGTATCTAATTACAGTCTCAAGTGTACCCCTATCTGTTTCGACGAATGTTATCATTTATTAGTCCTTGACAATTCTATTGTAATAAGCGCGATCTATCTTACCGCTACCATTTTGCTTCAAGAGTTCCTTACGATGATATTCAGATGGCAACATGTAGCGAGGAATGCTCTTAGAAATTGCCTTTCGGAACTCTGCCATATTCAAATCTTCAGCTGCCTGATAAAACATCACAATCTTCTTGTTAGAAAAGTCGTATACTACACAACAGTTATCTACCATATTACTGCCAAGAATTGCGTTTTCAATCTCTCCCAGTTCAATTCGATAACCATTATGCTTAATCTGAGAGTCGATACGACCTACATACATTATCTCTCCAAACTCATTCTCAAAAACCACATCACCAGTGCAGTAAATAGTCTCAGGATAATGATTCTGAAGCGGATTCTGAATGAAAGAAGTTGTTGTCTTTTCTGGATTATTGTAATAGCCAAGAGCCAATGAAGAACCACGAACACAAAGCTCACCATGTTCTCCTTGTTTTGCAATACGCTTTCGGTCAACAAGAATTAGCACATCGCTATTTTTACATGGAAACCCGATAGGCAATGGCTCGCTATCAGTGAAGTCACGCTTTACCTCATAATAAGTACAGTCAACAGTGATTTCTGTAGGACCATAAAGATTTGCGTAACGACAGTTGGGCAAATGCTTGCGCCAATAGTTTAAATGCTTATTTGGCATTACCTCTCCTGCAAAAAACACTTCCTTCATATAACTCGGCTTCTTTGTCTCAAAAATGTTTAGATTAGCTACATTAACAAGTACAAATGGAACCCAGAACACAAATGATATCTTTTCCTCATTAAGATAGTCAACTAGTTTCGCAGGGAATGCAAAAAAACTCTCAGGAATGATATTGAGTGTTGCACCTGTCGAATACATTAGATATATGTCAAGTGTGGAGTTGTCGAAATAGAAAGGAGCTTGATTACCAATAACTGCATCACTCTTGAAATGAAATGTTTCGTTTGCCCAATCGATATAATCAATAACTCCACGATGTGAAACAACTACACCCTTTGGAGTACCTGTAGAGCCACTAGTAAAGATACAATAAACAGGGTCAGTGTCAATCTGCTTGTTCAGCTGAGAAAAAGCATTTTCCACATTGATTTTGCTCTCTAAAATATCCTCTATTACTATGATCGCTGCATCTGCAAAAGCCTTTAATACCTCAAAATGAGCACGATCAGTTATGATAATCTTTGAGTCGAGGGTATTAATAATGCTGCTTACACGAGAAACAGGAGATTTAGTATCAAGTGGCACATAAAAGTTACCACTCATATTAATACCCGCAAAAGATTCGATCATCTTGCAGCCTTTGGGGATGTATACTCCGATAGGGTTGTTTAAACCAATTGTTGTATTTACTAAAGTTGAAGAAATCTTCTGTGAATTATGCCATAGATCTCCAAAAGTAATAGACATTTCAGAGTCCTTTACTGCGGTCTTATTTGGAAACCGGCTGACGGTTGCCAAGAGATATTCAATAACGCTTTTTTGCATACAAATAATCTTTAACTTATAGAAAATCCGCCATCAATCACAAGATTCTGGCCGGTAACCCATGAAGATGCGTCAGAAAGCAGATAGACTGCTCCATTCCCAATATCTTCTGGTTTTCCTAATCTTTTAAGTGGATATTTCTCAATCATTCTTTCTACTAAAGAATCATCGCATGCAATTGAATCTGCCATTTTCAGAATACTTGTAGGCACTAATCCGGGATTTATGCTATTAATTCTTATACCTTGTGGTGCCAATTCTATTGCAGCTCCTTTGGTAAAGCCATTTACAGCTCCCTTAGATGCACAATATGATGTATCGCCTGCAGTTCCGACATATACTCCAGATATCGAAGAAATGAATACCACAGACGAACCTCTCTTAAGTTTCTTATTCTTGAGCAAGAGGGATAACAACATCATTGAGGAGATTGCATTGACGTTGATAATTTCTTCAACGTCTTCTAATCGAAATCTTTTGATGGGACTAATCTTTGGTATTCCTGCACTATTAACCCACCCTTGAATTTCAGGAAGCTCACCGACAATTCTTTCAATCTCTGATTCCTTAGATAAATCACCTATAAGTATCGTGTGATTACCTACTTCCATCAAACTCAAAGTCTCTTCAAGTCTTTCTTTATTTCTTCCATTAAGAATAACTTTGGCACCCATCAAAGCACATTGTAACGCAATACCTCGTCCAATACCGGACGAAGCACCTGTTACAAGTATTGTTTTCCCTTCAAGGGAAAAAATATTCTTAAGCATTTACTTTGCAGCAATTAAATTAAATAAATCTTCAATAGTTTTACTACCGCGCAAATCAGCACCTGTAATTGTCTTGTCATACTGATCATCAATCATAGAAATAACAGATAGCGCTGTCAAAGAATTCCATTCGTCAAGTGACTTAAATTCAGTTGATGCAGAAAATACATCAACAGGAGTCTCATCAAACTCACCTGCAAAATTTTCGATAAATTTTTCTATTGTCATAATTAAATAAATTAATAATTGGATAATATATATTCCTTCATTCTGGTTTATAAGAATAATTCTTAACATATCCACTATATGTTGAAATATTAAGGATGCTATCCACTTTTGAATCGGGAAGCATTCTGCGAACTATTTTTTGCATAGTGTCATCTGTACCACATTCATAAAACTCTGTGATTCCTGCTTTTTGCATATTAAATGTTAGATTTGTCCACTGTACTGGATAAGTCATTAATTTAATTTGATTATCAAGAATCTCTTTAGGGTTGGTATGTGGAAGTCCATCTACATCTTGAAATATTGGGATTACAGGTGTATTCCAATGTAATTTTATTAGTTCCTCAGCTAGTATTGCTCCTTCTTCCGCAGAATTAGGAGAATGACCAACACCTTTCATTGGTAAAACCAAAGCTCTTATGGCTCCCATTTCTTTCAATATTTTACATGCTTTCTTTATGCTATCGCGTGCGCCAGTAACTACAAGTTGTCCAGGACCATTATAATTCGCAATATAAAGATTTACATTATCCTCATTACCGACTTTCTTTAAAACTTCGGCCACATCATTATCTGCCACACCAATTACAGCTCCCATAGCACTTGGATGCTTTTGAAATGCCTCAAAAAACACTTCTCCCCTTTTCTTAATAAAAGGTATTGTTTCTTCGAATGACAAAGCACCTGATACAACCAATGCAGCATATTCACCAAGCGAATGCCCTGCAACACAATCAGGTTTTATCTCATCTTGAGATAACGCAACTGCAACTTCATAGATAAAAATCCCCATTTGGGTGTAACGAGTATCCATCAGAACATCTTCAGACGCATTAAATAAGAAATCCGAGAATCTTTCACCTAAAATATCATTAGCTTGTTCAAAGATAGCTTTAGCTTTAGGGAAATTATCATATAAGTCTTTTCCCATACCTTCTTTTTGGCATCCTTGGCCAGGAAATAGAAATGCTTTATTCATGTCTTATCTTTCTTAATCTTTTGATGATCATTGCCATTTCATAGTCTCCAGCTTCTTTATGAGCAAAAAATTCATCTTTTAGAATTGCATCATATTGGAGATCATAGAAACGCCCGTTCTTAAAGGCTGCTTGGCGTAATATTCCCTCTGTTTTCATAAACATAAGAGCACCTATTTTGTTACTTATAGGATGGCCAACAAGAGATTCACCATAGACTCTGTTTAAACCTAAACACTCAAAGGCATATTCAAACATGTGATATACGGATTCTATCCATGCAAAACCATCATTGTAATCAGGATCTCCTATAAGGATTGCACCTGTTTCTGTTGAACTATTGATGTAATGTATATTCACTAAGCAAGCATATCCTATACATTTATTGGTATCACACGCACAAATAGCCCACCACACTTGGTATGGATTATGATCTTTTCTTGTCAAGACCCAGTTCTTACATTCTTCTTTACTCATCCGTCTGTTCAGACCAACACTGAGTTTTTTGAGTTCATCATCATTCATCCATTTATAGATGAGGTCGACATCCTCTTCTTCAAATGTCCTGAAATAAACTGTCTTTTGCATATTCTTGAACTGTTATTGTTTATTGTATTCTTTCATAACGGAAATCACTCTCATCATATCAACCTTGTCATATCTCTGATCTACAGGAATACAGAGGAGATGCTCATAAAGGTATTCTGCCCATTCACACACTACGTCTTGACATTCAGGCTTTTGCCATACTACAGGAGCATAGATTTCATTCTTAACAAAGAGCTGCTGTAGTGACGATCTGTTTTTTACAAGAATTGGAAAGTACAGCGGCACAGCCTCTTCGTGTAAATTTTTGAAAAAAGGCTCTATTTTATTACCCTTTGGAAAGTTGATAAGCAACGTTTCAAAATTCTTACGTCTTTTGTTTGTCAGTTCAGAAAAGTTAAGATTACTCTGTAGCTTTGCTGACATTTTGCCAATTGCATAGCACTCTTTCTGTTGGTCAAGGATTACTTCTGCATCGCGATATTGCTGCAGGAATTGTGATTTTTCGCCCTCGCCATTAAAGAGGTACTTGTATTTGTTATAAGAAGCAACAACCTTTGCCTTCTCAAGCTTCTCGTCATATTGAGTTGGTTTTTCTAAAAATGTTCCAGTTGCGCAAACTGCAAAACCGCCATCAGGAGTGCCTAGCCATTTCCTTATACTACCTATAGTATAATCAGCAACCTGTTTGTTAAAGTTACTATAAAGGCACTGAGTACAATCTTCCACAATTACGATTCCATGTTTGCGCAAATCTTCAAGTTTATTTATATCGCCAATAAAAGTATCAAAGCCATAATACCTATGGAAAAGAACAATGCCAATTTTCTTAGCAATAGCAGTTCCCAACAATTCATCAATACTTGAATTCAAATTTCTATCTACATCATAGTAGTGTATCTCATAGCCTGCCTCATAGAAAGGCTCTATTACAGTATTGCAAGTAAATGGAGGCAACAAGACTCGCTTGGCCATCGAAGTATTACGTTCCTCTATAGACTTAATCACAAACCGCGTTGCAGATCTGCCTGTTGACAACCATACATAATCATCACCATCACAACCGAACTGCTTAGGAGATTGTAATTCCTTGTCGCTTAACTTCTGATTCGGATTAATCCAAAAATTACTTCCTATTTCGTTTAACATTGATTTCTTCTTTAAGTAGTTCAATTACTCGGGGAGTCCAACCAAGATCATCTATTTGAAGCATATCACATGCACCTTCTCCAATATCTTTACGTTTAAGTACATTCTTAACTGTCATCCACAGAACCTTAATATCTGTAAATAGAGTACAATGATCCACATACCATACATCCATTTCAAACTTCTTGCTGAATTTGCAATTGTTTCTGCCATTAACTTGTGCCCAACCAGTAATACCTGGGCGAACCTCATGCCTACGGGCTTGTTCCTTTGAATAAAGTTTAAGGTATACTGTTGCCAACGGGCGAGGGCCAATCAATGCCATATCACCCTTCAATATGTTAAGTAGCTGAGGAAGCTCATCTAAGGAAGTACTACGAACGAATCGCCCAATCTTCGTCAATCTCAGGTCATCATGTAATGGCATCCCGTCAACTCCTATCTCGTCCGTCATGGTTTTGAACTTGATTACCTTAAAGATCTTTCCATCCTTACCTGGACGTTCTTGGATGAAGAAAGCTCCTGTACTCTTATTGGCGAAATGCAGCCAAACAGCGACTATTATCAGGAACCAACCAATACACATAATCACCAATAGTGCTATACAGAAATCAAATAGTCTTTTGAAAAAATGCTTGTACATTATTCCAGATGTTTCATTATTGCAAAAGAATATGTACTCCTAAATGCTGTTCT
>LSQX01064000.1_pt1 | contig 10602 bp, 16 predicted proteins | sample 654561 | NCBI WGS metagenome assembly LSQX01 (sample SAMN04489861, study PRJNA283612) | anaerobic digester metagenome | isolation source: 4 biogas reactors fed with cattle manure at either 37C or 55C with and... | place: Denmark: Kongens Lyngby | collected 2014 | reverse complement strand
GTATACCTCGCTTCGAATACATCGGGGTGGGCTATAACCTCGGTTTCTTTCCCGATTCTGCGTAAAATTTCGGAAAGCCCCCCGGTATGGTCGAGGTGCCCGTGACTGAGAACTATGCAATCGACTTTCGTTAAATCGATGCCCATTATCTGAGCATTATGATAAGCCGAAAAACTTAAGCCGGTATCGAAGAGAATGCGTTTGTTATCAGCTTCTATAAAAAGACTTAAACCGTATTCGCCGATATAACCGTGAAGGGCAGTATTTTCACTTAATGTGCTGACCTTTATTTCCATTTTTTCTCTTTCTGCATTTTACAAAGATATATATTAGTCTATACCGAATAATTATATTTTTCTACCCCCGCTATATTCACACGGGCACAATGGATAGCCCGCATACTTCATTTTTTCTAAAGTTACGGTGATTTATTCATTCGCAAACAACGCCGATTTCAATATTACTGCAAGTAATTTATACGCCTATATATTGACATCGATATAACGTTTATGTTATAAGATATTGATTTCTCCGGAGCTGTTTTGCCTAAAGAGCAATCCATGGCAAACAGCCGGTAGATAAAATATCTAGACGGCATTACCGGAAACGGTCTTGCTTCCCGTTGGAAAAGGAGAAGAAATGAAGTTCGGTTATAAAAAATGCTTAAACTTGTCTGAAGACCATGCCCCGGTTAATATTTTTTCCCCTTTTCTTTCCGTTAATGCTGCCTGTAAAAATTTTTTTATAGGAGGGTATAACTAAATGGAAGGAAAAGGACAACATTCAATTTCAAGAAGAAACTTTTTATTCGGCACGGGAGCGGTTTGTTTATCTCTGGCTTTGGGGAGCTCCCCATTTGTACTGGGAGGCTGTAACAAGTCAAAAGATGATTCCCCCATCGGGCTGGCCGTTGAATTTACCGACCACGCCGCCTGTGCCTATATCGCTCAGGAAAAAGGCCTTTTCGAGGCAAAAGGGTTAAATCTATCGGCATACGAAAGTTATGTAACCGGAACCGCCCTTGCCTCTGCTCTTTCGCGAGGAGATATTCAGGCAGCTTACATATGTCTGGCGCCGGCAATCAATACTTATGCCAACGCCGGCGTTCCTTTTAAAATAGTAGCCGGCTCACACAAATACGGCTATGGTTTGGCGGTTGACCCGAACAAAATAACCACCATAAAAGACTTGGAAAAAGAGGGGATGCGTGTCGGGTGTGTTCAGCCGGGGTCTGCTGCGGATGTAATGTTTCAAAAGATAATGGATAACTATCAACTGGATAAACAAGCCGTTTCCAACAATATCCGTAAGATGAACCCGCCGAAACAATTGCTGGCAGTAAAATCAGGACAGTTGGATGCGGTGTGCATCCCGGAACAATGGGCAACAATGTCGGAAGATATGGGTTTTGAAATGCTGTTAACGGCTGAAGATGTCTGGCCGGATATGCAGGGTAGTGTTCTGATAGTTAAAGATGAATTGATCGATAACCACCCCGAAATAGTAGAAAACCTGGTGGCAGTAACACAGGAAGCAACCGACTGGGCTGTTAATAACCCGGAAGAAGCTTCCGGAATAGTGGCGGCACAGCTTCAAGCTACCGGAGATACCGTTTTCCCCACAGAGGTAGCCGAAACGGCAAAAGAACTGGAAATAACTGCAAATGTAATGTTAAGGTCTATGGATAGGCTGGAATATACTACAGATATTGACCCGACGGCGATTCAAGATATGATAGACTATATGTTATCTTTGGAATATATAAAAAGCGGGTTCGATGCCTCGGAGATTATAGACTTAAGTTTTTTGAAGTAAGGTTAAACCATAAATGAAAATCCTGAAAAAGTTAAAACCCGGTTGGGGGCTGCTCCCTATTTTAATATTTTTAATATTGTGGGAACTTGTTGCCAGGATCAACAATACCCCTCTATTGCCTCCCTTTTCGGAAGTAATTGTAGAGTTTTATAACCTTATCGCAAGCGGTGTTCTGGGAGAAAACTTCTTAAGCAGCCTGACAAGAGTGCTGATCGGTTTCGGCGCCGGCTCTATTGTCGGGATTATCACCGGAACAATAATGGGTTGGAATAAAATTGTGGACAGGGCGCTGAATCCGATCTTCAACCTTTTTTTCCCCATCCCTACTCTCGGCTGGATACCGCTATTAATGCTTTGGATAGGCATTAACGAGATGCTGCCGATTACGCTTATTTTTATCTGCGCTTTCTTCCCTGTTATGTTTAATACCGTTACCGGTATTAAAAACGTGGACAGGAATTACATTAAAGCAGCCAGAAGCCTGGGTGCTTCCGATATGAAGATTCTGTTTACAGTGGTTATGCCGCTGGCTTTGCCAAATATTTTTACCGGCTTGAAACTGGAGTCCGGTATGGCGTGGAGAACAATAATTGCCGCTGAGATGGTAGCTATCCCGACCGGTATCGGCGCACTGCTTATGAAAGCAGAAAGTCTGATAAGAATTGATATAATAATCGTATGCCTTATCGTCCTGGCAATAATGTGCCTGAGCTTTGAAAAGTTTTTCGAATGGCTTGAAAATAGAATAACCAGCAATTGGAGACAACATGCCGGCAATAACACTTAGAGGCATCAATAATTATGCCTGCCATGATACAAACCTGGATATTAAAGACGGGGAATTACTTTTTATTCTTGGCCCTAACGGCTCCGGAAAAACTACTCTCTTAAACGTTATTGCCGGACTGGTCGACTATCAGGGAACGGTAATGTTCGACGGGAATTCAATAGACCGGATTCCGGCAAATAAAAGGGAGGTGGGATACCTTTTTCAAAACCTTTTGCTGTTTCCGCATATGAATGTCAGAACTAATATCGGTTATAGCCTCAGGATGCAAAAATGGACTCAGGATATGATTGATGACAGGGTTGATGAACTGCTCAACCTTATGAATATTACTCATCTGGCTATGCGCTATCCCGGCAATCTGAGCGGGGGAGAAAAACAAAGAGTAGCTATGGCCAGGGCTCTGGCATTATCACCCAAAGTATTACTGATGGACGAACCGATGTCCAGCCTGGACTCACAAACCGCAGCACATCTGCGTATTGAATTGAAGCAACTTCAACGGCAACTGGGTATTACCTCCGTGTATGTTACCCATGATTTAAACGAAGCCATCAATATGGCAGACCGGATTGCCATTTTGAACTCCGGTGAAATAAGCCAGGTCGGTACCGCCGAAGAGATATTCTTCCATCCATGTAATGCCGCAGTAATGAATTATCTGGGCAGGCCCAATATACTGGATTGCGACCAGTGCCGCAGCGTTGGACGGGGGATAATGGAAGCGGATTGCCGTGGTTTGAAAATAATTGTCCCGCACGATGGGAAATCTTTCACTCGTATTATCATTTATCCGCGTGATGTTTTTGTTTCCACATCAGAGCCACTGGGAAGCCGTGTGAATCGCTTTAAGGGGATTATTACCGACATCAAGACCTCTGAAAGCACAGTACGCCTGAGATTTAAAGTCGGCGAAAATATGTTGCGCGCCGAATTAACACGTCAGGCGTTCGAGGAGATGGGATTGTCGAATGGAATGGAGGTTTTTGTAACATTAAGTCTGAGGCGAATAAATATATTCGAAAGCGGGGAAACCGATCTGTTTCCGGGAACAAGCTATCAAAACAGTGAGAGATAAAGCCCGTATCGGAGTGGAATGAGTAGGAAAACACTTAATAATAAAGAAGGCTATGCAGAACATACGGTTATCTGATGTAATTTGAATTATCGGACCTAATGATGTCAAAATAGTTTCAATAATCTAATAATGAACAACCCTTAAGCCGGGACTGTTTAGCATAAATTTCATAACAGACCGATAAGCGCTATAACCGACGGGTGTAAGGCGGAGTTTATACGTCCTGATAGAGGATTCAAATAAGTTAAAAACGAAAAGAGGGAAAGGAAATCATGGCGGAATTAACAGCGATAGAGGTAGTAAGAAGTAAGCTGGTTGAACTGGTAAAAGAAAACAAGGCCGAAGGGCAACCGGTGGTTGTTACCGTAGGTGCTTTGTCACCCCTGCAAGCCATCGGCAACACCGAGAGGCAGGACTATGCCATATTGGAAGGGTCGGAGGTAATGATTCAGGCACAGTTCGGCGGAGGTTACGGGCAGGCTTTTACCGACAGCCCGAAGGAATTCGAAGGCTCTATAGAAGATGTGCTGTCTTTTGACCTGGATACCAACAGTAACCGGGCTATTATGGTAGCTACTCTTAACGCCATTGCATCGCATCTCGGCATCGCTTCGGGGGTTATACACTGCCGCGATGAAGAACCGGCAAAATGCGGCGATATCATCGTTGAGGAAGTAAAGAAAAAATACGGAGACGTTAAAATAGGCATGATAGGTTTACAGCCGGCAATACTTGAAAGTCTGGCGAAGGGTTTCGGGGCAGACAATGTACGCTGCACCGATATGAACCCCAAGAATATCGGGCAAAATAAAGCCGGAGTAATTATTTGGGACGGCAAAACTCAAACACAGGAGATGATATCCTGGTGCGACATTATTTTTGCTACCGGCAGCACAATTGCCAACGGCTCGTTCGATGATATCAATCAAAGAGTGAAAGAGGCCGGCAAAAAACTGGTACTCTTCGGCATAACAGGAGCATCCGTTTGCGCCATCACAGGTATAGACAGGATTTGTCCGTACGGACACTAGAATAATCCAAACGGACTATTTCTGTTTGCGGTAAGCCTTTTTCCAGGGCTCTTTTTTGATATCGATATACTCTCTGATAGCTGCTTTTAAGGTATTCGAGGCTAAAAGAGCGCAGTGTTTGCTCTCTTCCGGCAGCCCGTCCAGAGCATCCAGCACATCCTGCTGGCTGATAGTCATAGCCTGGTTTATGTTTTTGCCGGTTGCCATTTCCGTCACCATACTGCCCGAAGCAATGCTTGTTCCGCATCCATCGGTCATATAAGTAGCTTGGGAAATGATGTTATCATCGATTTTGAGCCATATTTCTATCGTATCACCACAGGGGCCGGTGATATTGGCATATACATCGGCATTTTCCATTGCGCCCAGATTGCGCGGATTCATAGCATGGTCGATGGCTTTTGCCGAATAATTCCTGCGTTCTTCCCCCAACAGCAGTTCTTCAAATTCATCAAGATTATCAGACATTTCATTGCGCTCCTTAAACAGTTATTCCGAAATAGCTGAGGATATATTTTAAAGAAATATATAAAAATATAAAACCGAATATTGTTTTTAATGTAGCCGGTTTAATGCGGGACACCAGCCGCGCTCCGATTATTGCTCCTCCGATCGCCCCTATGCCCATAGCAAGCGCAGCCGGAATATCGCATAAGCCCTGTGCGATTTTAATGATGCCCCCCACCATGGCAAACCACACAAAGGAAGCCATAGACGACCCGATGGCAATCTTGACCGGCGAACGCAACAGGTAGACAAACGCCGGCACCATTATAAAACCGCCCCCCAGCCCCGACATACCTGTGAATATACCTACCCCTCCACCAATTCCGGTTTTAAGAGCAATATTGCCCCCCATTGTTTGGCCGGGAAAGTCGGGTTTCTTTCTTAAAAACAGTCCCTCGTAAATCATACTGGCGGCAATGGGAGCAAAAACAATTCCGAGGATTAAATCGATCAGCTCGTGATAATCTTTAATCCAGTAAAACAGGACAGAACCTATAATCACCCCGACAATCCCTGCCGGTGCGATATATTTTACGGATTTCCAATCGACGTGCCCCATTTTCCAGTGCTGATATGAACCGGCAACCGCCGTAAACACTACAGCCACCAGCGTTGTTCCGACAGCAATAGACGGCGAAAAGTCGAATCCGAAGCGAACAATGGGCAACATAACAGCTCCGCCGCCGATTCCCAATAGCCCACCGAATCCGCCCGCCACGATACCCGTCAGGAAGAGCAGTACTATAGTTAAAAAACTCAAGGTTTAATCCTTAGTTATGAAATATTAATTAGCTTCGCCGTGATGCTGCTGGTGGTGTTCACCGTGACCACAAGCGGTATCACCGTGGTCGCAAACGTTTTCTCCGCTTTCCAGGCGATGGTAAAGATACTTTATAACCGCTGTTTCGGGGTCAGGTTCAGTGACACCCATAACCACTTTTACACCGTTGCTTTCGAAGACCGAACGCGGCCCCATGCCCATTCCGCCCGCCAATACTACGTTTACGCCTTTTTTCGCCAGCGCTAACGGTGTACCGTGACAGTCATGTGTTTCCGTAGTCATTGTTTCCTTACCGACTACCTGTTTATTATCGTTGACTTCGATAATCATAAACTCGGATGTTTGACCCCAATGCGATGAAAGGACGCCATTTAATACCGGAATTGCAAACTTCATAATTACTCTTTTCTCCTCTTTGTTAATTCTGATTTTTATTTATATAAATCTTAACTCATCATGACACATACATTATACACAACAGACAGATTATTCTCACGGCAGTAAGAAATAGCAGCCTCATTCTCGGAGCCCGGCTGCAGCCAGATGCGCCTGATACCAAGCCCGACACACTGCTTTAAAACCTCTTCGATAATTGCCGGTGGCACCACAAAAACTGCCACATCCACTTTACAGGGAATGTCAGCAACACTGCTAAAACAAACCAGCCCCTCCACCTCTTTAAGCCGCGGATTAACCGGAAAGACTTCATAGCCGCGAGCCTTGAGATTTTTTACAATTCTGTTGCCGTATTTTTCAGGATTATCCGATGCGCCTATTACGGCAAACCTCTTTTTACCCATGAATTCTTTGATTAAATCCTGCATACTGTATTTCTTATTCCCTAACTTAACGTTACTCTCGGATGTACTGACTTTTCTGATAAGTATAAGTAAAAAAAGTTGCAAACTCTATAATAGCTGAATCGCATCTGCCGGACAAACGCTCTGACAATCTCCGCAACCCTGGCATTTACTCTGGTCCGATACCTTGCAAACACCACCGTCCAGATACAGAATGCCCTGCTTACAGGCATCCGTACAGGCTCCGCAACCCATACATGACTGCTCATCTATTTTAACCATCTTTTAAGCTACTCCCTGTGTTCTTGATTTTTATATTAAACGACTTTCAAAAACGGGTATTATATATTTTGTAAAGATTTTAAAACATTCTGCCAGAGGCTTTTTATCTCTTTTGAAACGGCGCTTTCGGAGTATTCCACAACGGGAATCCCCTTTACCATTGCTTCTGTGACCACATTATCAAAGGGGATTTTCGCCACTACTTCGACATTCTGTGTTTTACAGTATCGTTCTATCTTTTGTGAGTTTTCTTCGTTGATATCGTATTTGTTTATGCACACCAGCGCCGGAATATTAAAATGATGGCAAACACCGATAACCCTCTCCATATCGTGTATTCCCGAAAGAGTAGGTTCAATTACCAGAAGCGCCATATTTGCACCCGAAAGCGATGATACCACCGGACAGCCGATACCGGGAGGTCCATCACAAATAATATATTCCGCTCCGATTTCCGCAGCCACCTTTTTAGACTCCTGGCGCACCTTTGCAACCAGTTTACCCGAGTTTTCCTGCGCAATCCCAAGCTTTGCATGCACCAGCGGCCCGTACTTTGTATCGGAAATAAATAAATAACCGGCCATATTATCCTTCATCGTTATAGCATCGACGGGACAGATGTGGGAACAGAAACCGCAACCCTCACAGGCTATCGGGTCTACCTTAAAATTATGAATGGCATCGAAACGACACAGCTTTACACACAAACCGCACTTGGTACACTTTTCACTGTCGATAACAGCGGATTGCCCGCTCCAAAACTCTTCCTTTTGTTTAACGGAAGGATTTAAGAGCAAATGCAGGTCGGCCGCATCGACATCGCAGTCTGCCATCACTTTTTTCTCAGCCAATGCAGCCAGCGAGCCGACGATACTTGTCTTTCCCGTTCCGCCCTTACCGCTTAATACTACCAGTTCTCTCATCTGCCATCTCCTTAATTTCTTTATAAAGCTCAACAAAGCGGCTCTTCCACTGCGGCATAGCATCTACCAGGGCGATACCTCTGGAATAGATTCTGGCTATTTCGGTATCCAGAGGAATCCTCATAAGAACGGGTATTTTTTCCTTTTCGCAGTAATCCTCAACCCCGGCATCTCCCGCTCCGGTTCGGTTAATTATGACTCCGTAAGGGATACTCAGTTCTCTCACAGTTTCCACTGCCAGCATCAGGTCGTTTAAACCGAAAGGAGTCGGTTCGGTTAAAAGAATACAAAAATCGCTGTCGCTGATAGTTTCCACTACCGGACATGAAGTTCCCGGTGGAGCATCCCTGATAATAATACCCTCTCCGGATTCATGATCTTTAACCTGACGGATAATCGGAGGCGCCATCGCTTCGCCGACAGTCAGTATTCCCTGCACAAACTTAATGCCCTTGGCATCGCCCCACTCCACCACACCGATATGCCGGTCTTCTTCGGTGATTGCCGTTTCGGGGCACAGGTAGCTGCAGGCTCCGCAACCATGGCATAACTGGGGAAAAGTGAGCACATGATTACCGAAAACGGCAATGGCATTAAAAGCGCATACTTTAGCACACTTCCCGCAGAAGGTGCATTTTTCTTCCTCCACAACCGGCACCCTGGTATTCACAAATTCGCTGCCCGCTATTTGCGGCTTAAGAAAAATACAGGCGTTCGGCTCCTCAACGTCGCAATCGGCAAGTGTAACATCATAATCGTCTTTTAAGGAAAGGGCGAGACTGGTGGATATGAGCGTCTTACCGGTCCCGCCTTTTCCGCTTGCTACGGATATTATCATATTATTCTCTCACCATCCCGTTTCCGCATTTGGGGCATTTCATATCGTAACAGGGAACTCCCCTTTGATGAGGAACTTTAGTGCCGCAACCGGGGCATACACAGTTTCCTGCCGCCCCTGCTCCGGCACGGTTGCCTCCCATTCTTCCGCCTCCGGGCGATGAATAACCCCTGGGGCCTGTACCATCTCCTCTTGGCATAATTCCACCTCCTTAGATAATTATCGGCTGTTGTCAGAAGCACTCCAATTCGAAATGTCTTTTTGCACACTCGACAATCAGCCCTTTTGAAATCATTGACAGTCCGATATAACTGCCTCTTACCGACAGCAGCCTGTCACCTGCGGCAATTCCGAAAGCTTCAAGCACCTGTGGTTCAAGTTTTAAAGTATCATTTTTTTCAACCCTGGTACGGCAATAAAGTCTGTCTCTCAGGACGAAAACCGTCCCTTCTTCCGTTTGTTGGTTATCCGGCTCGGGGATATCCGTCAAAATAACCCCCATCTTAGATTGTTTTAGGACTGATTTTATCGCCATCACAAGCCCGCCCGAGCTCTTGCTGCCGGAAATAAGTACAACTTCCGTACCCGGATTTAGCCCGTATTCCCCTACAGCCTCACCGGGGATAACAATAACTCCGTTTTCGCTGACTTGCGACCAGCCGAAGACGTATTTGCCTCCCCTTTCCAGTTGGGGCATATTAAACTCCCGTAAAGCGTATTCAAAATGACCAAATGGTACTTAACTTTTACCGTGGTGGCTGGAAACATTGGCTTCGGCGCTTTCCTTATATCGCCCCTCTTTATAATCCTCGATTACATCGGCGATTCTGCCTGACACCCCGGTAATCACCTTGATTCCGGCCGGGGATAATACGTTATAAGCATTGGGGCCGCAGTTACCGGTAAGAACCGCTTCAACTCCCTTTTCTACAATCGTCTGAGCAGCGGCAATACCGGCGCCACCGCCTGCCTGTGCGCTGGCGTTATCGAGGTATTCGTATTCCATAGTATCAGGGTCGGCAATAATAAAATACGGGCAACGCCCGAAGCGTGAATCGACGTCGTTCTCCAGTGTAGTTCCCGTAGCTGTAATGGCTATTTTCATAATTACTCCTTCTTTCATTCCTCTTATTTTTCAGCAAGTTTTTCGATTTGAGATTCTATTCTGGTAAGAGTATCCTTCAGTGATTTCATTTCGCTCTTTAAGGAATTGATTTCCTCTTCCTGCTCATATATGGAAGATACCGGCTCGGTACAATTCTCACTTTGTCCCTTATCCGGCGAGCGACTCTCTGTCGCCGTTTCAGGTACTACACAAAAACCTCTTCCTCCGCCTGACATCGGCCCCATTCCACGGGGTCCGGTTCCATCATATCCCGGCATGTCGCACCTCCTTTGTCCGTACTGGATATTTAAGATATGGTTATTTAATCTTGTCAATCTGAGCTTCTATTCTGCTTAGCGCATCTTTAAGCGACTGCATTTCGCTTTTTAAAGAATCAAGCTCCTGATTGTATTCCGGATATACCGCATTTGCGTAGCCATAGCCGTAGCCATATCCTAATCCGGCGCCGCGACGAAATCCGTAGGGACGGGCTACCGGCCTTGCTGCGGGTACGCCGCAAAACCCTCTTCCTCCACCTGTCATCGGCCCCATTCCGCGGGGTCCTGTTCCATCAAATCCCGGCATAATATACCTCCTTATATTGTATAAATTTTTTATGTCTTCTTAATCGCTATTATCTTCGTCCGCCATGTCT
>LSQX01391578.1_pt1 | contig 10603 bp, 7 predicted proteins | sample 654561 | NCBI WGS metagenome assembly LSQX01 (sample SAMN04489861, study PRJNA283612) | anaerobic digester metagenome | isolation source: 4 biogas reactors fed with cattle manure at either 37C or 55C with and... | place: Denmark: Kongens Lyngby | collected 2014 | reverse complement strand
GAATAATAATAACCCTTGCAATTTTAAGGTTGCAAGGGTTATTATTTTATTTCAATTTTCACAGGCAGTATTATCAATGTTTCTACAGTAAAAAATAAACTCTTCATTACCAAGAGTAATACGGTCTCCATTCTTTATGATGTTTTCTTTTGTAGGTTCAATTCGCACTCCGTTAATTATTGTGCCGTTTCTGGAATTCATGTCACTTATAAAATAGCTTTCATTGGTTTTGGTAATTTCAGCATGGAGCTTACCGACGGCAGGATTATTAATATGATAGTTAACCTGGCCCTCAAGCCTTCCCATCATAAAAGGAAACTGTTTTATAATGATAGTTTCGGTACTGTTACCTAGCATTCTTTTTAAATATGGAAAATTCAAATTGTCTGCATTTAAAATTACAGTTCTGTCTTGTGTCTTTGGACTTTTTATACCACTATAAAATTTATTAGTTTCTGAAATTTCGATTTCAGAAACATCCAATCCATTTTGCTTGGAAAATGGAAAAGAAGATTTCCGCGCCATTGCCGATGCCGCATCTCTATGTACAGCTGATTCTTTATAAGTAGCAGTATTGCCGGGCACCGGTACCGAAAACGCCTTATTGACATACTCCGCGCCTTTAACTTGCCCCTTTTTTTCAAGGTTTTCCTCTGTAACTCGCTCTATTTTTTTATCAGGGCTAAATAACTTTGAGTAAACAAGATAAGTCACAGCTCCTCCTATTAATATGAACCCTAATAATGAAAGGAGTGAATCCGGATTACTCGGCGATAAAACTCCTGTTAACATAAGAACAATGCAAAACAGCACCAGCGTTCCTATTACCGAGTACAAAACAACATATGATTTAATTGGGTAACATTGCTTTTTAGTCTTTGGCCTCTCAAAGACCTTTGCTGTTTCTTTATAGTGAGTTGACAATTGAATGTCAATTTCCTTTTTAGGTAAAGCCCGTTCAATTCTTTTATTCGTTGTTACAGCTGGCTTTGCTTTATACATCTCATTTAAATATCTTTTTAAGGTTGTCGCCTCGAATTCCGGGTCTTTAAGTATTTCAATAAGCCTTTGTATAAAATTATCTGATGGCTCATCAATAAAACGAATATCATTTATGATGGCCTCCAATAGAAAATTTTTAAGTAAATCCAGATCCTGAGGTCTGTCTTTGGTGGGAAGGTAAACATGTCCCAGCTCAAGACTTTGAGGATTAATAAAAATGTAGGTACTGTCAAAAACAATTCCACCACTGTCCAGAAGGTATTGCTCCATCATTCCCAGGAGTTCAAATATTTGCTCAATTAGATAGATAAAATCTTTTCTGCTTAATTTTTTTCTTTCAAACAGCTTTTTTATAGGGACAAGTGAAGTTATATCATACTGTAGATGGATTTCACCATTTATCCTAATCACATCACTTTTTAAAAGTCCATTAATACGGTTGTTTGCAAGCATCCCTAATTGATAATTCAATAACTCGTCTTCGCTTTTAAAGATATATACCATAAGATTTCTGCCGGCTAAATTCTTATAAATAATATCATAGCTTTGGTTTATGTTTTCCATATAAAACCCTCCTCGTTTTTATGCTGCTTCTGCAGGCGCTTCATCCTCCGCAGCAGCTTCATAAGTGCCGTACCCCTTGACCAGCCTTACCTCTACCTGATATTTGGCTAATTCTTGCTTTGCCTTTTGATACTGTTCAACGGCATATTCGCCTGAGTTCTCGGGGATTACCATTATAACCACTCTATTTATGTTTTCAATTTCAGCCTCTCTAAGAAAATCCGGAGTCTCAAATTCTAAAAGCCTTTTCCCGTGCTTCTTTATTTCACTCTTTATCGCCGATGGTTTTTCGCTATATGTTTTCATAAATGGATTAAGCGTGAAAATATCATAATATTCGACAGTTTTTTGGGAGTTATTAAATATGTATGCATCTATAACGGGATATTTGTTTGATGTAGCTTTTACGTCTACTCCATTTCCCGCAGAATTTATTATTTTTTCTGTCTCCAGCTTCTCAATTTCAAGGCCACGGTCCCAATATTTTTTGTCATTGTCCATTTTTGTCCATATACTTGTTTCTTCATCATTATCTTCTTTTTCTGAAGTTTTAACAGACTTCCCTCTTCCCCCCGTCCATGCTATAATTTTTACTCGATTAGAAAGCTTGATGTCTGGCAGAAACATAAATGAAACAGGAGCTCTAACACTGTAATTCACTACAAATTCCATTGACTCTGAATCACCAAAAATATTTGTTTGTTTAAAATCCAATCCACTAATACCACCTTTTATCCCCAATGCCAAGGCCGGATCATCCTTATTGGTATTAACCCTTTTTTCAAGCTCTCTGCCCAAGCTTCCCCGGGCCATAAGACCAACAATTCCATTTGTAATCTTGTAACTAAGCTTTCTGGCGAATACTGTAACAATTAATCTCAGCTCTGCCTTTGGGTCAGCAATTACGGTTTGGACCAAATCACTTACATCTAATGATGCATTAGCTAAATCACCTGACTCTTCCAAAACGCCCATAATGCTATCAAGAGAGACCGTTTGTCCGCTAGCTCCGGAAACGGTGTCATTAAAGTCATTAAAAGCATTTACCAAAACATCATGTTGGCCTGACAATGTACTTTCAGCTTCATCAGCTGCTGTATTTAATGCATCAGAATAATCCTTCAGGCCGGTAACATGATAATAATAACTCATATTTCCATACCTTCGCCCGACCTCGGAAAGTGCATCTTGCATCGTATTATAAGTAAAAAAAATACGGATTATATATGCGAATGAAAAAAATACAATTAAAAAGAAAGGCAATACAATTGTTGCCTCAATTGTGGCACTGCCATTTATTCTTCTCCATGCAGTTTTAATAACCCTGACTCCACTCAACCGAAATCATCCCCGAATCACCATTTTTGAATATCCACTTCGGTGCAAACCATACGTCAAAATCCAGTTCAGCCTTGATAAAAATGTATGTTTTATATTGATCTATAGAAATATCATAGTTTTCCGCTACCTCCTGCATATTTAATTGCATGAGGTCGGCTGTTCTCAGCGATTTTGTTTCGGCAGGCACTGCTAATAACATAAGGCGCAGATAATCGACATAATCCATCATAATAAGTCTTCCTGTGATATTATTCCTACCGCTTTTCCCGGCTACTCCGATAACTTTATCCAGCTGCTCCGAAGCCGCATCTATTCCCTTATCCAGTAAATCTGTACCCAGTTTTTGTAGCTTATCCTTTAGCTTCTTGTATTGTTCGGATTCAAAAATGAATTTTCTGATTTTCTCTTTTATCCCACTCTTAAACTGTGCTAATTTTTCAGGTGCATAAGCTTTTAGTTTGTCGGAAATATCTGAGATAAGATTTCTAACTACCGTATCTAGATTTGAAGTAAAGCTATCCAGATCGTCGAATTTTAAGCTACTGATATAATCGTTTATTGCTTGATTAATCAAGCCTTCCATATCAGAGTCAACACTTTCTGCCGGTTCACCGACTAATTCGGTTAATCCCTTTTCAAAGGGTGCGAAGGCTTGATCTATTTTACCGTTAATAATTCCTGTGACAGTCTCTTCTACCGCATCAGAAGCCTGATTAACCTTATCCTCAATTTTATCTGTGACAAAATTTCTAATGTCTTTGGTCAGTATTTCTTTTAATTTGCTCACAGCTTTGTCCGCTCCTAGGCACCAAGAGGCTGAGGTTTTAATTAATGGTACCGATTTGCCCTTAATAAGAAGATCAGTATCAACATATGATTCCATCCCCGCCCAGGCAATTAGTATAAAATTCTGCACTATAGGAATACCAAAAATAGTCCAGCCTGCTATCGCAGTTGCTAAGGTCAATGCTGTAGCAACTTTGTCCGGGTCGGTATAAACATGAAGCAAATTAAATAATAGGCGTATAGCAAAGATACTTCGTTTAATACATTCCATATTTTCTTTTTCTGATTTATTCCCAAAAAGGATGTATTCGACCTCGGCTTGTTTTAAAAAGGTTTTATCAAGAGGTCTTCCCCAGCCTATATCATGCTCAATTCCGTCAACTGCTGTGACACATTTGAAAGCAGAAACGATATATTCATTCATGTAAAGGCTTTCAATAAGGCTCTCTGCACCATTGGAAACCACATTTTTTATTATTTCCAGTAATTCTTTTATTCGTTCTATCTCATAGTCAAAAAAATTTTTCTCTTCTTCGTTAACAGTGTCCAAACCTTCAACAGGCTGTTCAAAGGGATTTTTATTGATTATACTATTATTACTTGATTCTAAAATTGCCTTGCCTATTCTAAGCAATGCTTCATCAGAACTGGTTGCCCCCTTTATTGAAGGAAGATTCAAATATCTTTCGCTGATATTTTCAAGATTTCCGTTGATTCCATCAAAAATGCTAGTATCATCCTCTTGATTTGCCGCCTCATCTGCAAATCCACCTATCCCATTCCTTACCTCATTCAGAGCTGCATCATCTTCAGATTGTTCTTTCTTTTCCTTAACACCTAAATACTTGGTATTGAACCACTTATTAAAGGATTTTATTTCATTTGAATTTACTTTGGGTTCCAGATTATAAACCGGTATTTCATAGTAGCTTATCATTTGACCTAAAGCTTTTAAATCTGATAGATTACTTTCTAAGATAGTTATACCTGCAGTAATATCACCATATCCGCCATAGCCTTGATAATCCTTATTCTTGTTATGTGGCTTTTCCTTCACCTCGTTGGCTGTTTTTAACACATATTCAAGGTCTTTAGAACCGTTACTGAGAACTATAAAATAATCATTTATAAACTGATTCCAGGATTCTAACTTCTCAAGATTCAAAGACAGTCTGTTTCTTACTTCTGTAAAGGTCTCCACTTTAATGGAATTTAATTGTACTTCCAGGCTCCCCTTAACTCTATCTGAAACGCTACTTTCATAATCATCTGCATCTTTTTTTAATGATTCCGAATCTTTTTCAAGCTGAGATAATTTTGGGGCTAGCTCATCTATCAGTTTTATTATATCGGCATGGTAAGTTAAATGCTCTGATATATGGTTCATAACTGTACTTAGCTCGCTTATTGCGTTATCATTATCATATTGGGCTTGATTAAGACTTTTGATAACAGTCGTAAGCCCGTCATCAATTGTCTTCTTATATTCGTTTATTTCTTTTTCCAGAGGTGCAAATATATTATAGGCAGCATCATAGGAAGCACTTATCAAATCGCACTCATCTTCCAAATTGGAGATTTCGGACTCCAGTGCTGTTATTTTTTTATCGTCTGAAGAATCTGACTTTCCGCTATCCTTCGATGAATCAGACTCTTCGTCCCCTGATTCAGAAGCCTTTACCACTAAATCTGCCAAGGTAGCTCTTTTGTTGTCCAGCTTTTCATATAACCTGTCAAGATTGTTCTTTAAGTTATCACATTCTTTCTTTGCATTTATATAGTCTTCATAAATTGCGTTATGCCCTTCTCTGGCTTCTTTTATGGGTAAAACAAGATCGTTTGCTACTTTTATAGATGCTTCAGCGCTTTTTACTATTTGTGATATACCGGAAACTGATTTATTTTTCAACGTAACACTGGGATTTTCTACAATATAATTAAACTTGATAAGTTCATCCTTAATCATGCAATATATATTAACAAGGTCGCTTCTTATATCGTTCATGAGCTTATCAAGGGTCATCTTCTGCTCTATCATATCCCCTTCTTTAATAAGGCCCATCATAACCTTTATTTTTTCATAGAATTCTTGAATCACCTGTACAGGAGCTCTATACTTCATGAATTCCGCTACCTGCTGCTGAAGTACAAAAGGTTCACTATAATTATAAAAGGGAACGGCTTCCACACTCAGAACCTTGAACTCATAAAGGTCAGAAAACCCATCTACTGCTAATTCGGTATTCAAGTTTCTTGAAAGAAGCTCATATATCTCTCTTTCCATGTTTTCAACATCTCTCGGGTATACCGCAAAAAGCCCATACTGCTCCTTGAGTTGTCTGTCATAGGCAGCCAACACAGATTCCGTACAGGTTTTAAGAGCAGTTTTTGCCTGCTTCTTTGCCAACGAATAGCGGGTTAAGTCAATTAACATGCAAGAAAGCGGAATCAGCACTGCAAGGACTATACATAAAAACACTGTTATACTTCCTCGGGGTTTTAAGAACATACTAACCTTCCTGTCCATTTAATAATTTATCTAGATTCTTTTTCAAGGGTTCAATTTTCTTCATGAAATTCTGATATAAGTCTGTAGCTCTTATTAATTGATAAATATAATCTGTTGTATTAATCATGTCTTTAGGATCGTATACCAACGACCGGGCATAGCCTTCAATAACCAGGAATTCTCTGATACCAATTAACCTAAAAAGGTTCTTCATCGGCATTTCATAAGCTACTTTGATATCAACATTTAATATAGCGGGCAACCCTGGCTTAATATCAACATCTACAATGGTATTAGATTTAATATCATTGTCCGAATCGTTCTCCGGGATATATGGTTTTAATAGACCAATACCCTTAAGGTTTTTTTCTATATATTCTTTGGCTACTTCCTCCTTTTTTCTACTGAATAATATCTTTAAATTCCAATATACTTCTCTGCTTTCATATGTGTCTTTTTTATATACGCCTGAATTTACTTCATCTATAGGTAGTGGCTTATAACCCCATTGTCTGGAGAGGCTCTGCGCAACGTCCTCCGCCATATTTTGCACAAGCGCCTTTTGATATAGAATTAAAAAAATCACAATGCATATAAATACACAAATAAAAACAATTGACATTAATATTGTATATTCCAATGTTGAGTTTCCGCTTCTCAATGGCCTCTTACCTGTTTTCATTTAAAAAGCGCTCCTAAACTCAAGAATAACCGGTGCCACACAAATCAGAACCACAGCCAGAAACATAATTGAAAGCGGAATCATTAACTTTGATGATGCTTTTTCTCCCAATTGCTTGGCTACGTTTTTCCGCATTTCCCAACATTCTGTTCCCATCCTTTTAAGTTCAAAGAGCATTTGATTTCCGCCAAGCTTCATATTCTGCTGAATTATACTTACAAAATTCGTTATCTGTTTTATTTTGCATCGCTCTGAAAAATCCATATATGCTTCATATTCAAGAGCCCCGGCCTGAACATCTAATACTACACACTGAAGTTCCTTGTAAAGAGGTGCTGATTTATCATTGTCGGACACAATCCTATCTATAGCCTGTCTTACATTTAGCCCTGCATTTACCAATAATATAAGCTTGCTTATAAAATTAGGAAAGTCTCTTTCTAACTGAAATTTACGTTCTTTATATTGATTGTCCAGATTATTATCAACCAGAAAAAATAGGCCCATGCCTGCAAAGGGAATAACAAGTAGCATCAAATAATCTGAGGAGTCGAGAAGACAAAATAGAGTGCCTATTATAACACCCAAAAATAAGTATAAAATTTTAGTGGACCAGTGAACCTTTGTATAATATGATATGTATCGGCTTCCATAAATCATTACAAGCTTCTGATTAAGCCTTGTCTGATATCTACCTGCCCCCGAGAGCTTTAGTATTTCAACAATTCCCAAACAACCCGGAAGGAACTTTTTATATGAATATGTTTTGTTATCCAGAGGTGCGAAAAAATCTATATACTTTTTGTATGAAATACACTGAAAATAACCGTAAACAAATATTGTAATAACTAATACAATCCCGCAAATAGTAGTCATTGATTACACCTCTATCTTCATAATTTTCTGACCGATAAATAGCCCCAATAATATCATTGCTAGCGCTATTGTCATTATTATGTGCCCAAAGGTTGTAGCCATAAGAGGCTCTAAATAATCAGAGCTTGAACTTTTGAGAAAAAGTACTAAACCGAAGGGTACAATACTCATAACCTTTTGTTCGAACTTCTTTCCGGCAATAAGATTTTCAATTTCATTTTGAATTTCTACTTTTTCTCTGATGGTGTCAGAAGTGTTTTTTATTACCTCAATCAAATTTCCTCCGGCACGTTTCGAAATCATAATAACATCAGCAAAACTTTTGATATCTTCAATCTTGCTCCGCTTGGCCAGATCATAAAAAACTTTTTCTATAGGTTCATTCATAAGAATCCTCTGATTTATTATTTCAAGCTCCTTAATGATATCGCTGGCCTTATCGGGGTATATACCAAGAATGGACTTATATGTATCTAACATGGCCGTTTCTATTGATTTTCCGGCTGATAATGAAACCGAGAGAAAATAAAGAGTATCTTTAAACTGGATTGTTAATACTTCTTTTTTCTTACGAAGCTGCTCCTTCTTTCGAAAGGGGATATATAAAATACCTATCAATGACAAAATTGCAGCCAAAATTATGTTTTCATAGAAAATCATCCCCACCACAAAGCATGTCCCCATGGCTAAAAACAATGTAATTATCAGTTCTTCCGGTTCCATCTCATATACATCATATTGAGGCTGTATAGTCTTATTTTTAATCAAGATTAACACCTCTTTGCTTTGCCTTAATCATATTCACCAAAGGATTACCTGTCCTTTTGAGGTGTCCGACAATTCTACCGTTTTTGGTCTCGCCTGTTTCCTCAAATTGATAAAGCGGATTTAGCAGTATCTCTCCGCCTTTATATCCGATAACCTCTGTAATTTCCAAGACCCTTCTGGTATAATCCCTCAGTCTGGAAAGAAAAATTATAATATCCAAGGCCGAGGCAATTTGCTTTTTAATTGCTTCAAGGGGCAAAGGAGCTGCCATCAAGACCATAGTTTCCAAGCGCGAAAGCATGTCAAGAGTCGAGTTTGCATGACCTGTTGACATTGAGCCGTCATGGCCTGTATTCATTGCCTGTAGCATGTCCAAGGCTTCTTCCCCACGCACTTCCCCTACAATTATCCGCTCCGGTCTCATACGCAAGGAAGTCTTAATAAGAGCTTTCATGTTTATCTCCCCTTTGCCTTCGGTATTCGCGTTACGGGTTTCAAGTCTGGCAATATTTTTGATGGAGAAAAGCTGAAGCTCGGCCGAATCCTCAATAGTAACTATTCTCTCCTCCTTGGGAATAAGAGAAGACAATGCGTTTAAAAATGATGTTTTGCCTGACCCGGTTCCTCCGCAAATAAAAATATTGTATTTGGCCTTAACCAGTTTTTCTAGAAACAGAGCGACCCCTTTAGATATGGACTCGAACCGGATTAAATCATTTATATTCATAGGTTTTTCGGGAAATTTTCGTATAGTCACCAAAGGACCATTTAATGCCACCGGGGGTAATACAACATTTACTCTTGATCCGTCTTCCAATCTTGCATCCACAACAGGGTCTGCCTCATTTACGCTGCGGTTAACCCGCGCCACCATGTTTTGTACAAGATCCTCCAGCCTTTCTTTATTTTCAAAGACAATATCAGTCTCCAAAATCATTCCGTTTTTTTCGATAAACACTTGTTTAGGGCCGTTAATCATGATTTCGGTAATGCTTTGATCTTTTATAAGAGGCTCGATAACGTCATGTCTCCGCATTTGATTAAATATGGTATCAACAATGTATTTGATTTCAACAACACTAAAGGTTTTAGTTAAGTCTTTTGAAAAGCATATAAACTCTATTTGCTCCAAAAGTTTATTATCAAATTCCTCCGCATTATAATTCACGGTGGAATCAGTGCTTAATGCGACTTCTTTTCTTATCTCCTTAATTATTTCAGAAATCCTTACCATTTAAATACTCCTCAAATTTATTCAAAGCGGATTCGAGAGCTGTAAGATATTCATTTGAAGGCTGAGATGACCTCGCATCTCTATTATCCGAGCATGGCAAATTAATGATTCTAATATCCGAAATATTAGCATTGACCGGCATTTGGCAATTGTTAACAGAGCATATACAAAAAACAACCTTCTGGTTAAGTTTATATCCTTTTTCTTCTTCAAATCTTCTTATTAGACTTCCGATTTTTTGTAATCTATTTAATGAAGACGGGTAGTTTAAAGCTGATATATAAATTCTGTGAGCCTCATTTAGAAGTTTCATTGTGATAGAATCTGTTAAAAAAGCTCTTGAAATGACTATTTCTTCATATGGCGAGCTTCTTTGCACTGCTTTTATCAGAGCAGATAATTCTTCCTCATTCAGATTTTTAACATCCTCAGGATTATTGTGGCCTTTCATAAAATAAACACCTGTTGATACATCTAATGATGTACAAACTTCAGCTTTAAGCGATAAGTTATCTTTTTTTGACTTGGCATAATAGAGCATCTCACTTAAACCCTTTGTGTTATCGCTATTAAAATATAATTCAGTATTTGAAAATTCGTCCAGACTCATATAGAGGACCTTCTTACCCCTTGAAGCGTTGATATATGTAAGTCCCTGTGCAATAGGGTTTAAAGCATCGCTACCATCTGCATACAAAATCAGGTTAATTTGTCCGTTTCTTTTCTCACTATTGATATCTCTTGGTATGTATTCTGCACATAAGGATAAGATTTCCTTCATGATCTGATCTGCAGGGCTGTATTTATTCATACCTTTTATGCCTTGGGGCACCAGACTTTC
>LSQX01172342.1_pt1 | contig 10603 bp, 11 predicted proteins | sample 654561 | NCBI WGS metagenome assembly LSQX01 (sample SAMN04489861, study PRJNA283612) | anaerobic digester metagenome | isolation source: 4 biogas reactors fed with cattle manure at either 37C or 55C with and... | place: Denmark: Kongens Lyngby | collected 2014 | reverse complement strand
GATCTTTTATAAGCTTTGCCCTTATAGTAGTAGGGTGTGTCTTTCCCTCGCTGAACATCCAGGACGACTATCCGCTTCTTCCCCCTGGATTCAATACTGAGATTGTAGGCAGGTCTGGGATCGATTGAATCATTGATCTGGTTTTCGATTCTCAGCATCTCTTCCCTCACGGGCGATACACCGACCACGTCTCCACTATCCGTAATACCAAAGACAATTCTTCCATTATGGTAATTTGCGTAAGCGCAAACAGTTTTCAGGAATGTTTTGGTGACTGATTCTTTTAACTCGAGATTGTATTGTTCTTGTTGAAACATGTGACCACCCCAATCGATGGTTCCAGCCTACCATCTTCAGGCGAAAAATGCAACGATACGCCTATCGCTCCATCTATCGTTTCACTTTTTGACTTTATTCGCGCATTCGTCGCAAATCGTATCGAATTGGGCTCCATGAGGTACAATTAGTGGCGATGGCGTTTTCGTAAGGAAAACTACATCTCCAGGGAAGGGAAGGAGGCGAAACCTGTGAAAGGCATGTCCTTTTTAATGGCATCATTCATCCCCACCATCATGCTGGCAATCGGCTTGATCTTCAGGAAATGGGCTCCCAAATCCATCAACTACCTGGTCGGTTACCGGACCCGGCGATCCACTATCAATGACGAAACCTGGACCTTTGCCAACCGGACCATGGGTGTAGTTTGGACACGCTGGGGGCTTCTTATGCTGATCCCCTCCCTCATTCTCATGCTCGTCTTCCTGAATCAACCAACCGAACTACTCAATCGGGTAAGCCTGATCCTGACCGCCATCCAGCTTGTTCTCATGGTTCTCTCCATCATCCCGGTTGAAAGGGCTCTGAAGACCCGCTTTGATGAAAGGGGCAGGCGAGTGGAAGGAAGTGAGCATGTCTCTTAGCCGGGTGAAGCAATTCTTCGAAGAGATCGGTCTCGGTGACCGGGTCAAGGATTTGGAACAGTCCAGCGCCACGGTGGAACTGGCCGCGCAGGCACTTGGTTGTGAAACCGGGCAAATCGCCAAAACCCTGACCTTCCTGGTCAATAAGCAGCCCCTCATGGTGGTCTGTGCCGGTAATGTGAAAGTTTCCAACCCCAAATTCAAGGCCCTCTTTCATCGGCGGCCTTCAATGATCCCCCCTGAAGAGGTTCACGGCTTAACAGGTCACCAAGTTGGCGGTGTCTGCCCCTTCGTGGTCAAGGAGGGTGTCACTGTTTATCTGGATCAATCCCTGAAGGTGAACGATATTGTCTATCCGGGTGCCGGCAGCTCCCACAGCCTGGTTGAGCTGACCCTTGAGGAGCTGGAGCAACTGGCCAGGCCCGTCGCCTGGATTGATGTCTGCCAGCCGGTTATTTGACTTCAGAACATGACCGCAAAAGGAATGGGCGGAACCAGCATCAACAAAAATCAATTATGAGTTTCTTTCCCAGTCCCTTTGCGACCTTTTGTAGCGTCCGGATACTGGGATTGGCTTTACCGGATTCAATCCGGCTCAGCACAGCCTGATCGATCTTGGAATTGGCGGATAATTCCTGCTGGGTCATGCCGGCATTGATGCGTACCTGGACAAGAGCCTTCTCAAGAATCCCGCTTGATGACGAAGAGCTGATTCCTCTTTTCGATAGTCATGACCTTGGTTATGCCTTCCCTGATTCTCCCGGCGAATTGCCTTGTAATTTCATAGTTATCCCCAAAATGGCAGGGGAAAAAGAACTTGGGTCTCAGTTGGTCAATGAAATACCGGCCGCCCCAATAGTATTGATCACCCTGGCGGGGATCGACGGGGAAAAAAGCAAGGTCAATCGGAACCTTGTCAATTTTTGAAATCTCCCCCTTGAAATCTGCTTCCGCTTTCAGTTGATCCTCCCGGCTGTCACTGAACCAGTGCCACCAGTTTAAGTCGCCGGCATGAAAGATGTATTTCCCTTCTGCCTGCACCAAAAAAGAGACACCCTCATCGGTGGAGCCGAAGGTTTTGATTTCAATGTCTCCGATGGTCATCTTTTGAAAAGGCGCCATTAAGAATCTGTTTTCCTGCTTATCAACTTCAATATCGTGGCCCAGGACGTAATGGATCTGAGGGTGATTTTTTTGCCAGTCAAAAATGATGGGGTTGAAATGATCGCCGTGATGATGAGAGGCAAAGACTATGGCCGGCTTATCTTTGATGGTCAGGCCGCCCTTGAAATAATCAAAGACCAAAAAATAATGATCGGTCTCCACCGTAAAGCCGCTGTGATAAATATACTCAACTTTCATAAGTTCCTTGTCCCCGTTTTCGATCCTTATGATTCATACTATCAGGATCAAGGCAGCCTTTGCTTCATCACCCGGTTGCCAGACAGGGGCTGCCTTCATTAAACTGGAGAGGAGAGTGGCCGGGAAGCAGGAAGATCGAGGTAAGCTTATGCCTTTCACCATTGTTGGCCAGGACATCACCAAACTTGAGGTTGACGCCATCGTCAACGCCGCCAATACCGAACTTCAGATGGGCGGCGGGGTATGCGGCGCCATCTTCAAGGCGGCAGGGCCGGGCCCCCTCCAGGCGGCTTGTGACAAGCTGGCTCCCATCGGGACCGGAGAAGCCGTCATCACTCCTGCCTTCAATCTCCCCGCCAAATTCATCATTCACGCGGCCGGGCCTGTCTACCGGAAGGATGATCCGGACGGAAGCGAGGCGAGCCTTCGGGCAGCCTACACCAATGCCCTGAAAAGAGCCGTCGAAAACCAATGCGAAAGCGTGGCCTTCCCCCTGATCTCAAGCGGTATCTACGGCTACCCAAAAGAGGAGGCCCTGCGGATCGCCACCTCGGCCATCCGGGATTTTCTGGAGATTCACGACCTGCACGTCATCCTGTCTGTATTTGACAAGGCGGCCCTGTCAGTCAGCCGCGACTTGATGGGCGAGGTCAAAAACTATATTGATCATCATTACCTTGAGCAGACCGCAACAAGCCGGAAGCTGCTCGAGGTCGAGCGTATAGCCCTGGGGGAGGCGAGAGTCCTCAGGGCTCCCCTGCATGCCCCTCCCCTGGATGAAGTCATCGGCCAGCTGGACCAGCCCTTCTCCCAGCTCCTGCTTGACCTCATCGATGCCCGGGGCAAATCGGATGTGGAAGTCTACAAGGCGGCCAACCTGGATCGCAGGCACTTCTCCAAGATCCGGGGCAACCCCGGCTACCGACCCGGCAAGCGGACGGTCCTGGCCCTGGCCATCGCCCTGGAGCTGTCCCTGGAGGAGACCAGGGAGCTCCTGGCACGGGCAGGCTATGCCCTGTCCCCTGCTGTACTTTTTGATGTGATTGTGGAATATTTCATTGCCATCGACCGCACGGATATCTTTGAAATAAACGAAGTTCTTTTCGCTTACGACCAGCCCCTCCTGGGCGGCTAGTCCCGCTCCACCCCTTATTTGTCGCCTGGCAGGCGACCTGTCCGCCTCATTTCTTCTCTAAGGTGAAAGCACCAAACAAGGGAGGAATTATTACCATGACAAAGAAAAGAACAGAACTCGTTTTCCTGGTGGACCAAAGCGGTTCCATGGCCGGTCTTGAGTCCGACACCATCGGAGGCTACAATGCCTTCCTGCAAAAGCAAGCCGCCATTGAAGAGCCCTGCCTCATCACCACGGTTCTCTTCGACAACAGCTACAAGCTGCTTCACGACCGGATTGACATCCGGGCCGTCAGTCCCCTGACCGAAAAGGATTACCGGGCAGGTGGATCGACCGCCCTTCTGGATGCCATGGGCCGGACCATGAACAAGCTGATCGGGATCCAAAAACGAAGCAGCCCCGGCTACCAGGCAGATCAGGTCATCTTCGTCGTCATCACCGACGGCCTGGAAAACAGCAGCCGGATCTACAGCCCGGCTGAGATCAAGGCCATGGTGGAAAAGCAGGAAGAATCTTATGGCTGGGAATTCATCTTCCTGGGAGCCAACATCGACGCCATCGTCACGGCCGGCAGTATCGGGATCAGGCCTGACCGGGCCCTGGACTATCTGGCAGACGGGAAGGGCACCGCCCTCAATTACAAGATCCTGTCCGAGACCATCGGGACCTTCCGGACGACGGGCCGCGTGGACGATGAGGGCCTGAACGAAATCCGCCGGGATGTCCGGGAAAGGGGCCGTAAGAAATGAGATCCGGCCCCTTGGGGCACGCAATTGGCAACTGTTTTAACGCATGAGTTTCTTCAGGAGTTTAAACCAGTGATCCCGATAAGGGCGGTAACGGATGGGCAGATCAATCCATTTGCTTTGCCTGACCAGGCTCCTCATGTGGCTAAAGGTCTCAAAGCTCTTGTAGCCATGGTAGGAACCCATGCCCGACTCCCCCACCCCGCCAAAGGGCAGATAGGGGGAGGCCAGGTGCATGATGGTGTCATTGATGGCGCCCCCACCAAAAGAACAGCTGTCAAGGATCCGGCGCTCTCTTGCCTTGTCGTTTGTAAAAAGATAGAGGGCCAGGGGCTTGGGGCGTTCGCGGATGAAGCGGATGCACTGATCCAGCTCTTCGAAAGTGACCAGGGGCAGGATGGGGCCGAAAATCTCCTCTTGCATGACAGGAGACTGGGGGTCAACCTGATCCAGGAGTGTGGGTTCAAAGAGGCGGCTGGCCGGATCCCTGCCTCCACCCACCCGGATAGTTTGTCCTTCCAAGAGCGATTCCAAACGCTGAAAATGCCTGTCACTGACAATGCAGGGATAGTCTGTGTAATCCCCGTCGGGGAAAAAATCAAGCAGTGCCCGCTTGAAATATTCGATGAAGGCCTCTTTGACCCGCCCGTCGATGAGCAGGTAATCGGGTTCCACACAGGTCTGTCCGGCGTTCAGCACCTTTCCAAATGCGATGCGGCGGGCGGCCAGTTTGATATCTGCCGTTTCATCCACGATCGCGGGGCTCTTACCGCCCAGCTCCAGAACCAGGGGCGTCAGGTGCCTGGAGGCCGCCTCCATAACCACCCGGCCGACCGCGGTGCTTCCAGTGAAAAAGATGAAATCGAATTGCTCTTCCAGAAGAGCCCTGTTCTCCTCCCGTCCCCCCTCCACTACGGCCACAAATTCCGGCGGGAAAAGATCCTGCAGAAGACTCGCCAGCAGTCTGCTGGTCGCGGGCGCATAGGCAGAAGGCTTGACAATGCTGCAATTGCCGGCCGCTATAGAGGCGACAAGGGGATTGAGGGTCAGCTGGACCGGATAATTCCAGGGTGACATGATCAGCGCCACCCCGTAAGGCTCGGGCACAATAAAGCTGGAAGCAGCCTTCAGCACCAGCGGTGTCCTGACCCGGCGTTCCTTGACCCATCGGGGGAGGTATTTCTTCAGGAAGCGCAATTCCGACAGGACAATCCCCGTTTCCGTCATATAAGTCTCGAAAGGTGACTTGTTCAGGTCTTCCTTGACCGCCCGGTTGACGTCCTGCTCATGCTTTAGGAGGCTGGCCTGGAGCCTCTGGAGGTGATCCAGGCGAAAGGCCAGGGGGCGGGTTTGGCCGCTTTCAAAGAAGGCCCTTTGCTTTTGAACCAGCTCATGTGCCGAGGCTGTCTTTATTTTGTCTTTCATGCTTGACTGATTCATCCCGCCCCCTTTTACTTTTCTTGGTACTTCTTCCCGGCAGATGTGCCCTAGCCGGTCTGTTTTCTCAAAAACTCCAGGGTTGTCTGATTGAATCCTTCCACGTCCTCATAAATTGGCGCATGGGCACATCCTTCAAAGATGACCAGTTGAGAGCCTTCAATGGCGTCCTGCATCTCTTTGGCAAAGCGGGTGGAGGTGATCAGGTCATGGCCGCCAAAAGTGATCTGGGTAGGTGCCTTGATCCGCTGCAGCTGTTCCCTGGCGTCGTGGGTGATCACGGCATCGGACTGGCGGATGAAGGCGTCCAGGGGCTGTACCGGTCTGCCCCGGACGAAGTCAGAGAGCGACTGGATGTAGTCCGGTTTTTCCGCGTAAAGATCAGGGGTAAAACACCAGGGGAAAATACCTGTAATCACCATCTCTGTTACGCTGTCCAGGCCCCTGGCCATAATCTGCCAGCCTTCTACTACCGTTGTGAGAAAGGGATCGGTCTTGGGCCAGCCGCTGTGAAGTGAGAGCGACTTGACCCGGGACGGATATTTAGCCGCCAGCCACATGCCCGTGGCGGCTCCCAGCGACAGACCGGACACGTGGGCCTGGTCGATCCCCAGGACCTCCATGAAAGCAGCGATATCGTCCGCGAACAGCTCCATGGAATAGTCCCCGTCCGGCTTGTCCGTCATGCCGGCACCCCGCGGGTCGATCGAGATGCAAGTGAATTCCTTGGCATAGTCGGCCACCTGGAAGGCGTAGCAGGCGTGGTCAGCCGCCAGGTAGGGGATGAGGATCAACGGCTCGCCGCTCCCCTGCTGATCGTAATTCATGGTGATTCCGTTAACTTTAACTTGAGGCATTTGTGTCTCCTTTCAGTCTGCGCGCGAAAGCGCGCTGCCGATACAAACAGACGGCACCCCCTGATGGTTTGCCGTCGTATAGCCTTGGAGAGAAAAATCGCAAAAAGAAAGGCGGGCTCTCAAATAAAAGGCCTTCCCGCCAATAATAAGTCGTTTCAATCATGGTCTCCTGCCCTTCCATGGCTGCTTATTCCAGGAGGAACTTGCAGGGCTTCGGCACCCGGAGTATTTCACAAGAACGACGTGTTCCCTCTTTTTTAATTCTACAGTCTTTTATTGATCGTGCAACTGCTGCAGCCAGCCTCGCTCAGGCGGGATCTCTGCCAGCCAGCAAGCTTTTTCCCTTGTCCGTGATCCGGTAAGTGACCAGGATCTCCTTGCCACAAGAAGCTGCCAGCGGACAGGAGGTGCAGGAGACAGGACAGGGCGCCCCTCCCTGCTCCCGGATCAGGTAATCCATGCGGATCAATTGCCCGATGGCCTGGTCAATCACGGCTTCGGGGGCATTGAACTCCGACGCCAGTTTGCTTTTTGACAGGAGCTGATCCCTTTCGATGGCAGCCAGAAGTTCCCTTAACACAGCCTGTCCCCTTTCTAGTGATAGCCCAGCAAGCTGCCAACCTGGAAGATCAGGACGGCTGCCAGCCAGCCGATGGCGAAGGTATAGAGAGCCATAAATAGCGGCCAGCGGACCGATTTGGTCTCCTTACCCACAATGCCCAGTGTAGCAGCGCAGGGTGTGTAAAGCAGGACCATGACCATGTAGGCCAGGGCGGTCAGCGGGGTGAAATGCTGGCGGATGGCGTCTACCAGAATCTGGCCCTCTTCCATGTATTGACCGGCATAGAGCATGCCCAGGGTGCCTACAACGGCCTCCTTGGCGGGAATGCCGGCAAAGAGCGCCACCGCCTCCTGCCAGGTGCCAAAACCGGCCAGGCTGAACAAAGGCACCAGGAAACTGCCAATTTTGCCCAGCAAGCTGTTTTGGCCATAAGCTTCAGCTGAGCCAGGGAGCACAGCCAGGACCCACATGAGGGTGACTACCAGGAAAATAACGGTTCCTGCTCTTTTGACAAAACCGGACAGATTATTCCACATGTTGCGCAGGACATTGCGGAAGGCGGGCAGACGGTAGGGCGGCAATTCCATGATGAAGAAGGAGGCTTCCCCCTTGAAAAGGGTCATGTTGAAGAGCTTGGCCAAAAGAAGGGCGACAATGATTCCCAGGGCATAAAGACCGAAGAGGATCAGGCCGCCGTGGCGGGGGAAGAAGGCGGCGATGAAGATGGAATAAATGGGAAGCTTGGCTCCGCAGGACATGAATGGGGTGATCAGCATGGTGATCATGCGGTCCTTTTTGCTGTCCAGGGTCCGGGCTGACATGATGCCGGGCACCGTGCAACCAAAGCCGATGATCATGGAGATGAAGGACTTGCCCTGAAGGCCGATCTTCCGCATCAGGTCGTCCCATACATAGGCCGCCCTCGCCATGTAGCCGCTGTCTTCCAGAAGGCCCAGGAGCAAATAAAGGACGGTAATCAGGGGGACAAATTCGATGACAGCGCCGACCCCGTTGATCACCCCGCCGATTATAAAGGAGACCAGCCAGCCCGGTGAATGAAAGGAGACGAGCAGGTGCTCAAGCAAGACGCCCAGGCCCTCGACCAGGTCCGCGGCAAGGCCGCCCAGCCAACCCTCGCCGACAACGAAGGTCAGTTGGAAGACGGCCAGCATGATAACCGCGAAGATGGGGATACCCAGGTATTTATGGGTCACCAGGCGGTCAATCTTATCCGTCAGGGTCACCACTTCCTCTTCAGGCCGGATGACAGACTGGCCGGCCACCTGGTGGGCGAAGGAATAACGGGAATCGATAATATCCAGCTCAAAGCTGTCACGGCTGTGGTATTGGAAGAACTCCTCAATTCCTTCCATCAGCGAGTCCGGCAGGGACAGGGTTTGGAGTTTGTCCAGGACGTGGCTGTCCCCTTCCACCATCTTGATGGCCGTCCACCGGACCGGGTAGGGCAAGGGTATGTCAGCAAGCAGTTCTTCCATGTGGTCGATGTGGTGGGCAACAGCAGGTTTATAAGGCAGGGAAGGAAAAAAAGGATCCCGCTTCCCCATGGTGTCGATGGCGGCCCGGATCAACTCCTCTATGCCCTCCCCGCGCAAGGCAACGGTCTTTACGACAGGGGTTCCGGTTAATGCCGACAACTTTGCAAGATCAAATCGGATCTGCTTCCTCTCCGCCTCATCAACCATGTTGAGGGCGATGACCACCTTCCTGCCCATTTCCAGAAGCTGGGTGGTCAAATAGAGATTGCGTTCCAGGTTGCTGGCCTCGATTACATTGATGATGACATCCGCATCATCCGACAGGATGTAGTCGCGCGCCACGATCTCATCTTCGGAAAAGGCTCCCAGGCTGTATATACCAGGCAGGTCGACTACCCGGTAAAGGACCCCCTCATACTCAAGAGTGCCCTCTTTCTTTTCCACGGTCACGCCCGGCCAGTTGCCGACGTGCTGGGAAGCCCCCGTCAAACGGTTGAACAAGGTGGTCTTGCCGCTGTTGGGGTTGCCGACCAATGCGATACATGGCTCTGCTTTCATGAAACTGAAGCCCCGCTGCTGGAAACCTTGTCCGCTGCTCCAGCATCTGCCGGCCCGGCCGACAACTCAATTTTTGAGGCCAGGCCGCGGCCCAGCGCGATTTTGTTGCCTTTGAGGCTGACGATGACGGGGCCGGCATCATTCTTGACGACCTTGACCAGGGCCCCCGTATTAAAACCCATCTCATAAAGCCTTTTGGTCGCCTGCCGGCCGGCCCGGATGGCCTTGACCCTGCCCTCTTCACCCGCAGCCAGCGCTGTCAGCCTGTCATTCATTTTGTTTTCCTCTATGTCATTCAGATGAAATGAGTTAGCGTTCCCTAACTCACGATTAGTTTACACTAACTGTTCCCTTTTGTCCGCTTGTTAAGGTGACCATAAATTGATTTCGTTTTTCTCCTCTGTTATGGTTAATCTGGTTAGGTTGATCTAACCAAGGAGATCTAAAATGTCAGTCGGCGAAACAATTGAAAATTATCTGGAGACACTCCATATCCTCCTCCAGGACCAAAAGAAAGTCCGGTCCGTCGACCTTGCCTATGCCATGAATTTCTCCAAGCCCACCATCAGCGTCATGATGAAACAGTTAAGGGAGAAAAACCTGATCGCCATGGACCACTCCGGCTACCTCTCCCTGACCCCGGAGGGCCTGGCCATCGCCGAGCGCGTCTATGAGCGCCACGTCTACCTGACCGACCTTCTGATCCGCCTGGGCGTCAATGAGGAAACGGCAGCCGAAGATGCCTGCAAAATTGAGCATGTGATCAGCAGGGAGACTTTCGAGAAAATCCGTGACTTTTTTGAGCAGGAAGAGGAGCCCGACCGTTCATAAAGGGGCTTCCTGCCTGCGGTGAAAAGAAAGCTCACCGCAGACAGTTAAATAACTCCGAAAACTGTCCAGGTGAACCCAACGCAGCTGGGCAAAAACCATAGTCGACTAAGATAGGGGTGTTTCAACAAATCAGAAAGGTTCAAGTGTTTTTCCTCTGATCTTGTCAAAGATGGCGTGGATCATGGCGATTGGCAGGTACAGCAGAACCAGGAAGATCATGGAAATCTCGTAGATCAGGCTCGTTTTCCCGGATGGCTTTCCTCTGAAGCGATCACGGATTGCGCTGACGGCGATTCCATAGATGTTGCCCACTTGCATCATCCTTATGATGGATAGAATGACCATGGCACGCTCCTGACCGTATTCACCGACAAGTCGCTGCCATGACTCTTTTGATGACTTTCCTTTTTGATCCGCGTAATGCTGGGCAAACAGAATGCCCACAAGCTCATTCTCAGGAATATTTTCTACCTCTCCACCCAGGATCGCGCTGATTTCTTCCGGACTCATCCCCTCCTCCAAGGCGAATTTAGTGTGCATATAGGAACACGCTTCACAACCGTTGACTTCAGTAACGGCCAGCATAATTCTTTCTTTGAATTGAGGGGTTATAAGCTTTTTCCTGCGATTGATCCTCATGTATTTAACACTTCTGAAAAGAAGCACAAGGGACTTGTAAAAGTCGCAATGACTGTATAT
>LSQX01376048.1_pt2 | contig 10604 bp, 11 predicted proteins | sample 654561 | NCBI WGS metagenome assembly LSQX01 (sample SAMN04489861, study PRJNA283612) | anaerobic digester metagenome | isolation source: 4 biogas reactors fed with cattle manure at either 37C or 55C with and... | place: Denmark: Kongens Lyngby | collected 2014 | reverse complement strand
CCATTTTTTGTATAAACCGAAAATTGCCAATTACCATTTAATAATTGAAAACTTGCATATTCATCTTTTGAAAACATAGCAAGCTCTAATTTAATGCCATTAACTGCTTGAGCTGGTTTAAGTAAAGTGTATTCAACAATTCCACTTTCCTCAACACGCATAATCGCCCAACTAAACTCACTAAAAACACTATGCGGAAATACAACCGGTGTTTGATTTGTGTATGTAAATGTATCTTGTCCGTTATATGTAATTCTTGTATCTTGTAAAACTGAAGCACTTAATAGATCCGTTATTCTTTGTTCTAACTCAAATAATGTTTCTGCTTTTGTATAACGATTAGCAAGATCCGTTGCAAATTGCGTTAATGTATTTAGTAAATCACTATAAGTATAATTTGCCCCACTTGTGCCAAGTCGTGTTGCATAATCACTTTTTAATACTTGAATTAAACCATTAAGAATACTTATATATTCATTATCGCCTTTAACCATACCAAATTGCGTGTTATCGGCTTTACTAATTAAGTATGCACCATTATCGACCCAATTTGTGCCGTTATATTCGAGCTCGTGTTCCGGCTCGTTATCACTAACTTTTGTATATATTAAATTGCCGACTTGATTTTCATAACCACTATATTTATTAGTTAAATAATTATAAATATATAAATCTTTATCGCTTTCTAAAAGTAATTCGCTTAAAGTTTTATCTAATTCACCATAAGAACGACCGCGAGCATCAATTCGTGCTATTTCTTGGCTAATATCATTTATTAACCCTCTTAAATAAGCATGTGCCGTAGTATTTTCATCATGTGTTGTAATTTTAGAGTTTACTTGTGTCCCACTTTGCCAATCTTTAGTTGTGCCAACTTCATACACGACACCTTTAATTGCATTGCGTAAATTACTATCGCTTACAATTCTCGCACTTACTAAACTAATAACACCATTAGCACTTACATATATTCCATTTTCATTATCTGTCTTAATTAAATTATCACTGCTTTGTAAGTTTCTAATTTCAAAAGTAATAAAATCACCATTTACAACTGGTTTAATACTTTGACTACTATTTGTTGTTAAACTTGTCTTTTTAACATAATTACTTAATAAATTAGTAATGTTTGCTTCGTTAGTATCTAATCTTGATTTAATAGTAGTAATTTCACTATTTAATGTAGCAATTCCACTTGCTAAATTACCAATTTGACCTTGCCAACTGCCAACATACCAGATCAAATAATTATATTGAGCTTGAGTAATTAAATTATCTTGTTTAATAACACTTGGTTCAGCGTTAAAAACAAACTTACCTAACGCAACTAAACTATCAGCATAAGTAAATCTAATTGTTGCTTCATATGTTCCCGCTTCTGTAATTTCATCACTAATAACAAACTTGTAAAAAGTATATTCCGTTAAATCCTTAAAATAACGCATATCTCTATTTTTGTTATATGGTATTTCTTTTGTTATCTTATTAGTAATAAAACTTTTTTCAGTTGAGAACGCACCGCCTGGCTTTCTAAATGTTATCCAAATATCTGCCGGCTCGACATTTTCAATGTAAACTAAAACCTCATTTGCATTCAAATCGCCTTGTCTAACTGCTTTATCGTTTATAATCTCTCTTAAAACACCGTTGCTGTCAAAATAAATATACATAATTTTATACCTCGCTTGTTGTTTTTATTTTATCATTACTAATGTTATTAGTGTTAAACTCACTTAATGAGTGTGTTTGTGTTTTATATTCTACATAACTTTTATAAAGTGTTTGTTTTAACAAAACTCCTTTAGGAATAACAAACTTTAACTTAAACATTGGTGGAAAAAATGATAATAAATAAGTAATTATTAAACCACTTGAGATAACACCAACACTTATCAATGCTTCGCCTAACCCTTTAACATTAAAGACAACATTAACACTCATCACTCCAAATAAAATACCATTTAATATTTTTCCCACTCTTTTTTGCCAGATCCCTTTTTGTTTATTAAATGTGCTTTCGTACTTAATCTCACCGTTATGGATCATATCATAATAAAGTGGTAAATTAAAGCCGCTTATATCATGTCTAATTGGTTTTAATCTATTAAACTTTTTCTTTTGTTTATCTGTTAATTCATCGTAAGTATCAACTCCACACTTAAACAAGTAATCATCCTCAACTTGTGTTTTTGCTTCTTTGTTTAATTGTCTTACATAATATCTAAAATCTTTTAATTCATTATTAACACTTTTAATAATTTTGTTATTTAATTCATCGGCCAACTTAAACTCTTGACTTTCAATACCAGCACTAATTCCACTATTTATAGCACCATTTTGAATATTTAAGTTTAACCAAATTACAAAAAAGATATTCAACCAAGTATTAAGGTCAGTTAAAATCATTTCTATAGACCCTTCAACTCGAAGTGTTCTATATGCTAAATAACCAAAAATACTAATCGCAATAATTATCCACGATATATGTTTATATAATTTGTCTAATAATTTACTTGTCGTTAATTGTTCTTTCATAATTTATTTATTTATTTGCTTTCTTTTAATTCGTTTGCTAATTGTTCGGCCAACTTGCTAAATGTTGCTTTGCCCTCTGCTTCTATTTGATTATCAATTACATTATAAAAATAGTAATGTTCTAAACAATATAAACCCCAGCTGACCGTTGCCACGATAAACACGGCCAAAATATTACCGATAATTGCATTGATAACACTTAAAACTATTGTGCCACTTAATAAAGCGATAAAAACGGCTGTTTTAGGATATTTCTTTTGTAATTGCATTTTGCCACTAATAACTGCTACAACAATTAAAGTTGATAAAATAGATACAATAAATGCGAGTGATAATTTATTACCAGTTTCAACATTGAAAATACTAACTGCAACTAACTTATTTTGTTTATCTTTTTCTACTATTTCATCAAAATCATCGGTAATAAAACGCATATAACTACCACTCTTTAATGTTAACTTTTTAATGCCATCAAACTCGCTAACATTTTTATTTAGTGTAAAGTCGTTGTTTAGATATTGAACATCCATTGCACCCCGTGAATTATCAATTTCTAAATATTTATCATCTTGAATAATTACAAAGTGTGTTTCAATATCAGCAATTTTTTCAACCGGTGTTGCACTTTCAAATAAAATTACAACATTTGGTATTGGTTTAGAATAAATAGCACTAACAACAAGTGTAATACTTATTGGTAATACAAGCGTTAAACTGCTAACTATTTTATAAAGTAATTTTTTAGTGCTTTGTTTCATTTAACACACCCTCAATTATCGCTCTTGTTTCTTGTGATATTAACTTGCTTTCTAATCTTGTTTCTAAAAAAGCCGTTAATAATTTATTGTTATTTTCTAATTCCATTTTAATTTTATCATATTTAACACCAATGCTTTTTTGATATTCATTAACTTGATTTAATGTTTCAAGTGTAATTTTCATCGCTTCATTAACTAATGTTCGAGCTTGATTTAATTTTCTATTTAAGTATTCATTTAATCCAATTCCAAAACCACCAGTTAAAGCCAGTCCACCACTGGTTATATAATGTGTAATTTGTTGCTGTGCTACCGTTAAATTAAAGCCAAAAAGTGATATATCACCTAAATAACCACTTATAACCTCAATTCCAGCAAGTGCGACAAATCCAAAGCTAATTATTAGTGAAACAATACGCACTATTTTTGCAATCGTTCCTTTTATATCTTTTCTTTTTTTATTAACTAATTGTTGTTTACTCATTGCCTAAATACTCCTTTATTGTATTTTCAAAAATAACTACTAAATCATTTACTTTATTGCGTAAACTTTCTAATTCGGCTTCTAAAATGTTTTTTTCGGCTTTTAATACTTCAATTTCTTGTTGCTGTCTATTGATCTTTGAATATAAATCGTTTAGAAAAGCACTCTTGTTTGTCGCCACTAAATGCTTGCTTTTAATGTTGTAAACTAAAATAGATCCATCTTGCACTTGCGACAAATCAACATCTAATACAATTTTTGCCATAACTTTTTATTCTCCTTTTATAATTCCATTATACAATAATTTTGTATTTTGTTATTAAATTCATTATCAGTTAATTTTTTTACTTCGCCAATTAAATCATGACTTTGATTATAAACTCGTAAATCACCATTGTTTAACATTGATATATATATGCGAATAAACCCTCTTGCTCTATCAACATCTTTTACATTAACTGCAAACACTAATTTGTATGATGAACTTTTTAAGTCATAAAACCAAAACTCCATTGTTTTTAAGTTTTCATTAGATTGAATACTCGTTAAATCAATATTTATACACGGCTTGCCATTATAAACATCATAAGTAAATATATCACTTATTTGTTTTGTTGTATTCATATAATAAATGCTATTGCCTTTAGGATTATTTTTATCTATGTCGCTATCAGTCAACTCCTCACTTATTGCATGTTTCTTTATATGTTCTTTTCTATTTATAACAAACATATTTTTTTGATAAGTTGTGGTAATTGTATCGAGATTTTCCAAAATATAAAAACCGGTAATTGTTTCACAATTATTAGCACTTGGATTTTGATAACCATTATAAAGACCATTTGAGATTGCATTTAATTGAAAATTCACTCGATCAATAACACAACCATAACTCGTTGTATTACTATCTCGATGAGATTGATTATAAAATAACGGATTGCTTGAACTTGTCCCAGTGCCTAATTTCTTAAAAGTCATTGTTATATCTTTATTTTGATAATCTAATTGCCATTTCAAAGGAATAAAATGCAAATAAGCTCTTGTATAAGCCGTTGCCTTACCACTTATCTTTATTTCATTAGTTGATATACTAATAATTTTTTCAGCAATAATTTCTAATTTTGACTCAAAAAGTTCATTTTTAATTGAAAAATAACCATCGTTCCAGTGTGCTATAAAATTAACAACATTATTAACTGCTAAATTATTTATTTGATTATTTGGTATATTTAATTGTAATGTACCATCATATTCATATGTTGCTTCACTTCCAACAAATTGATGAGTTGACACATACACTTGATCCGTAAAGCCGCCGCCTTTAACATCTTGAATTGTATAAGTTTTATCTACTTTATTTATATTACCGATTAAATCGCTTAACTCCATTAACTTGGGCGTAATTATTATATCCTTATCTTTTGTTATTGTTTCAATTTGTAAAGTATAATCCAACAACTCTTTATTGTCTTTATTCACTTTATAATTATTACCTATTAAATTAGTGCAATTACTTAATGTTATATTTTGTTCTGGTAATTTGAATAATTTATTATAAGCATTAACCACTTTATTATAATCGTACTCTTTTGGTAATGTTTCATACTCATTTATATCATCAATGTGTCTAAAATAAATGCCTATATTTTCAATTTGACCGGTATCAATATCATCGACTAAAATAAACCAATCTTGCATAGAGCCGCCAACTTGTGATAACTCTTTTTCTTTTATATATATTCCACCAGAAACATTATCATACATTTTTATATTAAAACCTAATGAATTACCACTTACAAATCGGCTTATATCACTTAAATAACCTTTACCACTTTTATAAAACATACCACTATTTATCTTTTTAGGTGTCTTAAAATCATCTTTGCTTGTTAATAATTCACTTGGTGAAAATGCACTCAAAATATCAAACTCGACAAAATCATCAAATTGTGTGAACTTTATATCTAAATAATTATCAACTATGTAATGTTCTTTACTTAAATATAAATATACTTTTTTATTTTCTGCTTTAATAACACTTTCATCAAAAGGTATTAAATTAGTTGTTCGGTGTTTTGCGTAGACACTTGTAAAATAATTCTTTAATACATAATCTTTACTACCATAATAATTTGCTTTAATTATATTATTATTAAAACTTATATCTCGCTTAAAAATAACTATATCATCGCCATATACACTGCCTAACTCTTGTATATCTTGTAAACTTTCATGATTACTTGCCAATGCGACAATTTCATTACCTAACCTATTAACCTTTTCTTTTTGAAAAACTCCATCACTTTCTAAAAGTGTTAAACTCGAGCTTGGATTATCATTTATAGTAATATTACCAAAATCATTATCTTTGCTGTGTATTAAAGTACCATTATAAAAGCCGTTATAATCAATTTCAAAAAAGATACCTTTTAATTTTAATGCACCAACCTTATTATTATCGCTAAATGGACTAATTATATTTAAGTGATAATTAGTTGTTGAGTATGGTTCAATAATAGATCCTTTTTCTAAATTATCACGAATAAGATTATAAGCATTAACTCCAAGTGGACTGATACTTAAATCAACAACTCTTACTATATTTTCAATATATGTTTTTTCAGTAGTAGACCACCAGCCAGATGGAAACTCATAACTTGTCCCCCATCCAGTAATAAAATTACTGCCAATATCATAACCGATTGTTGCCAATCTATATTGTGCTAATTCATCAATTGTGTTTGGCATATTGGTTTCAAAATCTTGCCAATCTTTACTTAATAAATTGCGTTTTTCATTTGGAATTACAATTTTAGTTATATCTTGCTTACATAGTATTTGTGCGATAGTTTCCGTGCCATCACTTGTTGCCTTAACTCTTACTCTTTTGTAATAACACATAAGCACTTTATTTATATTGTAAATTGGGTAGCGAGTTTCTAATCTTAAATTACTTAAAGTTAATAATGCTTCATCACTATTTCTAAACCCTAATTTTTCAACAAGTCTAATTGCGTTATCTTGACTTAAAGCATTTTGATAACTCTTTTTAAGATTTTGAGTATATGTTTCACTACTCATTGAGCTTTGAATATCAATTAAACCTTTTTCATTAAATATGCCTTTTCTTTCGGTTAAATCCATAGCACCAATAACATTATTTCTAACAGTTGGTAATCTATCTTTAGTTATCATTAAATTAGTAAATAGATCTCGCAAATTAGGATTGTTAAGTGAGAAGTCCGGTGCATAAACTTTTTTATATATATTTTCAAGTGCTGGATCTAATTTATACTTACCTTGATATTCCCACTCACTACTATTTTTTATTACTTTAATCTTTGGGTTATATTGAGTTAAAAATCTATTTAAGTATTGCCATACCGATATTTTCTTACTATTTTTAATCGGTTGTGTAATTGATATATTCGGTAATTGAATAACTTCGAGCCCTTTTGTTTCACTCATTAAATTGATAGTGTATGAATATTTATTAGTCGCTTTATTAAATACTTCGTTATAATTATCAACTAAATATCTTTTAACAATTATTGGTAATAAAATAGGTGTATTTATTGTTCTTTCAATATAAATATAATCAATTACATGATCGCCACCTTCTAATTGTAAAACTCTATTATTAAATAATAATGTTGTTGAATTATAAACTGCTTGATAATCTGTATCGTTAACTCTTTTAAGTTGATATTCTATATTATCAATACTAATGCGATTATTAACATTATCTACCATTTCATAAGTATTTATAATGCTATCAATAGTTAATGTAGTTATTTCTTTTGTTCTTTCATAAGTAATTTCAGTTGCATATTGTCCGGGATCTATATATGCATCTCTCATTATATAAACACTGTCAATATATATCATCGGTACTGTTTTTAATATATAAAATGAATACTTATCATTGTTATAATCAATTATTGCACGGATAGACAGCCAATCATAAACACTGCTTGTAAATGTAATAATGTTTGGGTTAGTTTGCGAATAACTACCGACAAACTCAACACTTGTAATTGTATGGTCGCTTAATTTTTCTACATTTAAAAAAATCGTTAATGGCGTATCTAAAAAATAATCAGTTTGTAAACCTTTCAAATAACGAATACAACCATCTATTGCATTTCCACTAAAGCTCGTTTTAGTTTCATAATTACTAACACTTACATAATTAAAAGCATCATAACTTACTTGATTTGATAATGAACCCGTTTTCGTTTCTATAATTTCAAAACCTTTTTCAATAGTAAATGGAATTGATATTAAATCTTTTGCAATTTCAATTCGTACATCATCATAAGGTTTTAATGATGATAATTTATCTATATTGTGTAATTTAATTATTCCACTATCTAAAGTTTCATTAAACTCATCGCTTAAAACAAAATTATTTATTAAATTGCTTACTTGTTTATTATTTATATAAATCATAATCTTTTAATTTATTGTTCCCCTACTCTCATTTGTTAAACCAGCTCTAATTCTACTAAACACTATTTCAGCATTAGTTTGATTAAGTGCCATTTGTGATTGGTCTAATTTTTTATAAATGTTAAAGCCCTCATTTATTCCCCAACCAACACTTGCAATTGTGCCACCAATAATAGCGCCCCATAAACCACCAGCACTGCCTAATTTAGCACCACCAACCATAGTTAGTGCGAAACTACCAACACGACTAATTGTATTTATTGTATTATCAAGTGCTTGTTGCATTAAGTAGTTTTCTTTAAGTGTAAAATGTTTGTTTATGCTATATGTAGCAACATTTTTTACAATTCCTTTAACTTGATTAAATGCTTGATTAACTAAAATTGTAGATACTAAACTTTCACTACTTGCCTTACCAGTCGCCTTTGTATCACCACTATTGTTTAATTTATCAAGAACATGATCTTGTCCTTTTTCACCGGATTGCGTTATCTCAATAGTGATTTTTCTTGTTTCTGCCATAATTTATTATTTATTATTTGCCTCTCGTTAAAGTTATTGTTATTAGTGGTAATTGTCCTAACTTGTTAGAGTTAAGAAAATTAGCAAGTTGCATTTCAATATTATTATATGCTTTATTCTTATAAACAAAATTAAACTTAAATGTAGTAAATGCGTTTAGTGTTTCATTAAATGCATCATCTAAAATTGCATTAGTTAAATAATTATTATCAGTTAAATAAAATACTAAATTGATAGTTAATGTGGCTTGTATTGCGTGAGCTTTAGTTTGCCCTTTTTCGTCAAAATATGTATCTGGTGATAATTGAATAGTGTAATCAATATCACTGCTTAATAATTCTAGCTCTTCCCACTCTTGCGTTAATTCATTATAAACATTTACATTTGTTAAGTGGTTTGCATTTGGTGAGATTAAAAGTGTTCCGTTGAGTGTATATAACCCTCTGTAGCCATCGTAGACCTCATTAAATGCACTTAATAAAACCGGTGTTAAATAAAATTGCGTTATGGATCCATCATCATTTAATTTTGTGTTATATATTTCTGCAAAAGTTCTTAATAAAGTTTGAACTTTGCTTAAGTTATCGTGTTCGCTTAAAACTACTAATTGTATAGGTTGCACCGTGTGGCCGGCCGTTATTGCACTTTCTAAAAATTGAACGACAACATAAATCCGGTTAGGTTCGTTTCTTGTTAATTCACTTTCAATATATCTTTCATTACCTACTACAATTTCAATATCATTATTAAAAATATTTGGTGAACCAATTACAATTCTTTTTAAGTTAGTTTCTATTAACAATATAACTTTTTCATTATAACTATAATTACTCATAGTAAACTCTCGCTTTCAGTCCGTGCTTTTTAATCCAACGATTTATTGCATTTGTAATTTGATTTTCTAAATACGAAGTATGTTTACCACTGAAACCACCAGTTATATTAACTGCTTGTGCGTATGAACCCTTACCAGTATAAATAATTACTCCCTCATCTTTATATTTTTCAATATCATACATTTCACCCGGAATATCAATTTCAATACTATTTGCATTTATTTTCACTTTAATTGTGTCCCTTAAATTACCACTTAAAAATACTTCAGCAAACTCATCTTTAAGCCCATTTATAATCTCACTTGCTAAATCTAAATTATTTATATTATTCATTTCCCAATACCTTTTAATTGTAAATAATAAATATATTTTGGTCGTGTCATATACTCGCTAATCTTTGCTGTTTTTTGTAAGTTAGTAATTCGCCACTCACTCCCCCTTAACCTTATTTTATCATTAACTCTATAACCCCAGTCATCACTTGTCTTAATAGTGATATTAGTCGCTGTTGTTAAAATCAAATTACCAACTATATTATTGTCTTTTGTTGTTGCCGTTATTTCTCTAAATCTAAAGCGATATTGAAAAGTGCTATTTTCATTATTATCGCTGTCTTTATTATTATTCTCAACTTTACGCAATAATAAACCAACTTCGTTATATTCTCTTTTTGAAACAATACTAATCATAATTATTTATGCTAACTCCAATAATTTTATGTTTGTTAATGTTAAATCAATATCAAAACCTTGTATTTCATATTCTTTTTGAAGCACACCATTTAATCTTATATATATTCTTTCACTTGTTAATTGTAGTGTTAATACTTTACCGACTAATTCATCGCCAGTTAATGTAGTTGTTTGTTGATTTTTATAATCATATATTTCTATTTTTTTATCACCATGCCAACCGCTATATAAAATTAGATAATTTTTAATTGTATCATCACTAAACATACTACTTCTTAACCAATTCTCAACACTTTGATTAAAAATAGCAACAAAACCAAGTCCA
>LSQX01023049.1_pt1 | contig 10604 bp, 10 predicted proteins | sample 654561 | NCBI WGS metagenome assembly LSQX01 (sample SAMN04489861, study PRJNA283612) | anaerobic digester metagenome | isolation source: 4 biogas reactors fed with cattle manure at either 37C or 55C with and... | place: Denmark: Kongens Lyngby | collected 2014 | reverse complement strand
TGGGAAACGGATTTTGGCGGCCATGCATGTGAAAGAGAGACCTCGCTTTTTATGGCCTGCTGTCCTGGCAAGGTAAAACTGGAATATGCTCCGGAGCAGATGGTTAAGCCATTGAAACGCTTTGAACATCTGTGGAAAAACGGTGTTCATAATGCGCTGTGGTGGTATGCCGATTACCCGGAAAACGTGGTGGGTAATGCCAGTTATGCCACTGAGGAAAAGGGAAGGATAGTACTGGATATCTATGCTAAAGCATTAGCCCGCGCCATTAAGGCGGTTAAGGATGACCAGGAGGCTCCCAGACTGCAGGCCGAGTTTACCAAACGGGTACAAAACAAAATTTTATAGCTAAAACCACAAAAATTCGACAAAATGCTTGTATAAATATGGCAGCTGTTATATAATAGGGTTAAGCATAAGCTGTGATAGGAGATGTGAGCCATGGTGCAAAAAACTATAACCGTGGTAAAGATTGGTGGGCGGGAGTATACAATAAAAAGTGTGGAGTCGCAGGAATATATCCACAGGGTAGCTATTTATGTCAACAACAAACTTGAAGAGGTTGAATCGCGACAGCCAAACCTTAGCTCCTCCATGGCAGTAATGCTGACCGCTATTAATTTAGCTGATGAGGTAATCAAACTCAGGGAAAAGGTTGATAAACTACAGAGAGAGTTGAATGTGGTGCATTCTCTTTTAGATGAAGACGATGATTCTTCTGTGCCATCCAATGTGTATGATGTATCACGAAGAGCACAGCGCTGATGTTATACCTTTTATTCACATATAACCCCTCAAAGCGGCCGTCAGGCTGCTTTTTTCATTGTGTACCAAAGTAGAATATCAATATAATAAGAAACATGGTATAATAGAAAAAACCAGTTAAATGAGGGAACAGAAGTGAACGATAGAACTTTACGAGTACTTGAATATGATAAGATAATAAAGATGCTTGTTGATCATACTGTTTCAGCTGCGGGAGCGGAGATGGCAGGAAATCTAAAACCTGTCACAAATAGAGATACGGTTATAAAACGCCTGACCGAAGCAACCGAAGCAATAACTGTAATCTCCAGCTATGGTTCATCGCCGGTAGGAGAATTTCCCGATATACGCCATTCTCTGAAAAGAGTTGGTATAGGAGCAAGCTTAAGCGCATCCGAACTGCTTGAGATAGGGCACGTTCTTGGGATGTGCAAGCAGCTTAAGGATATTATTATGGATCGGGACCAGCGATATAATCTGCAGGTTCCAAATATTTATTATTTGGTATCCCTGCTTAACCCACATGATGAATTAAGGGACGAAATATTCCGGTGTATAGAGCCCGATGGAATCATTTCTGATAATGCCAGTCCGGCGCTCAACAGTATCCGCCGCAATATATTGCGTATCCAGAATAGTATAAAGGATCTTTTAAATAATATTATCCATTCGCCTCATTACCAGAAATATCTTCAGGAACCTATAATCACTATCAGAGGTGACAGGTATGTGGTTCCTGTTAAACAGGAACATCGTTCTAATGTACCGGGTCTGGTCCATGATCAATCGGCCAGCGGTGCCACATTGTTTATCGAGCCTATGTCGGTGGTACAGGCTAACAATGAATTAAGAGAATGGTCATTAAAGGAAAAAAGAGAGATTGAGAGGATTCTGGCTGAACTGTCGGAAAAGGTACGGGAAGAAAGAGAAAATATTGCCAGTTCCTTTGAAATTCTTGTTAAGCTGGACTTTATCTTTGCCAAGGGCAAGTTAGGACGTTCAATGGATGGGATGGCTCCCAGGCTGGTTGATGAACCTAAAATCTCAATAGTCAACGGCAGGCATCCTCTTATTCAACCCCAGGATGTAGTACCTATAACTATCAATCTGGGGTACAAATTCAACACCCTTGTGATTACCGGGCCTAATACCGGTGGGAAAACGGTGACTCTAAAAACAGCCGGGCTTTTTGCCCTGATGACCCAGGCAGGTCTGTGTATTCCGGCAGATCCGGGCACGGAGATGGGCGTATTTAACCAGGTGTTTGCCGATATTGGTGATGAACAGAGCATAGAACAAAATCTTAGTACATTTTCATCCCATATGGTTAATATCGTATCAATTATAAATAATGTTGATGAGGGCTCCCTTGTATTGCTTGATGAGCTGGGCGCAGGGACCGATCCTACCGAAGGAGCGGCTTTGGCTATGGCAATATTGGCTCATTTACATCGTTTGGGAGCCAGAACTATTGCTACAACCCACTACAGTCAGCTTAAGATATTTGCATTAACTCAGGATGGGATGGAAAATGCCTCTATGGAATTTGATGTGGATTCTTTGGAACCCACCTTCCGCCTTCTCATAGGTGTGCCTGGAAGAAGCAATGCTTTCGAGATTTCAAGAAGACTCGGCCTTAAAGGTGATCTTATTGAAAAAGCCAGGGAATTCCTAAGTCAGGAGGACATTCGGTTTGAAGACCTGCTTTCTGACATGCAATACAATCAAATAAAAGCCAGGGAGGATCGGCAAAAGGCGAAGAGGCATCTGGAGGACATAGAAAAATTGCGGAAGGAATTGATGGAAAAGGAGGAACGTCTGGAAGCGGATCGGGACCGGGTGCTTCGAAGGGCAAGAGAAGAGGCAAGGAGGATTTTAAGACACGCTAAAGAAGAAGCTGATGAAATAATAAGAGAATTGAACAGGTTAGCACAGGAGAATGCCGAAAAGGAACGAAACAGGGCAATAGAAATGCAAAGAAAAAGACTGAAGCAGAGCCTGGATGAGCTGGACGCACAGCTTTCCCATCAGTCAAAGTCTGCCGGGGTCAGCCATATAACACCAACAGATATCCGCTTGGGAGAAACGGTGTATGTGAATACTCTTGGCCAGAAAGGTCAGGTTTTGACACTTCCCAACGAAAATGGAGATGTCATGATTCAGATTGGAATCATGAAGGTAGAAGTAAAACTGACGGATTTAAGAAGAACGGAAGAGGATGATGGTCCAAAAAGAACCGGCACTTCAGGGAAAAAGCCGTCACCCAGGTTGGAAAATATTACTACAGAGATTGATTTGCGTGGACAGACGGTGGAGGAAGCATTACTGAATGTTGACAAATATCTGGACGACGCGTTTTTGTCAGGGCTAAAGACAGTGACCATTATTCACGGCAAGGGTACCGGTGTGCTGAGAGATGGAATACACCAGTATTTGCAACAGCATCCTCATGTAAAAAGATTCCGGTTGGGTAAATACGGCGAAGGTGAAAGCGGCGTTACGGTAGTTGAACTGAAATAAGGAGGTTTTATGATACTGGTAAGTGCTTGTTTAGCGGGGATTAACTGTAAATATAACGGTGGTAACAATGTTGTACCCGAAATAGTTGAACTTGTAAAGCAGGGAAAAGCCATTCCGGTATGTCCTGAACAGTTAGGAGGTCTGCCGACCCCCAGAACACCCGCTGAGATAAAGGGAGGCACTGCGCAGGATGTACTGAACGGCAGAGCTGCTGTGATAATGCGGAATGGGAAGGATGTAACCTCAAACTTTGTAAAGGGTGCCGTGGAAACTCTAAGGTTTTGCAGAGACGTTGGCATTAAGCAGGCTATTCTTAAATCAAGAAGCCCTTCTTGCGGTAAAGGTTATGTCTATGACGGCTCCTTTTCAGGCAGGCTTACTGAAGGAAACGGAGTTACCGCGCACATGCTTATGGAAAACGGTATATATGTTATAACGGAAAATGAAATAGCAAAACTTAGAAGGTATGAAGGAAAATAACATTGAGTGTAGAATATAATCCTAGAGCATAATGTGATTATATATATAATGAAATAATATAGTGAAAATTGGAACAGGGGGGTTACAATGGCTTATCTGCTTGGAATTGATATTGGAACTTCGGGTACAAAAACCGTGCTTTTTAATGAGCATGGGAACACGGTAGCCAGCGCAATAGGAGAATATCCCCTTTATCAGCCTCAAATCGGCTGGGCTGAGCAGGACCCTGAGGATTGGTGGAAAGCTACTGTGGATACTATCCGGCAGGTACTGTCAAAGAGCGGTATCAATCCTGCCGATATAAAGGGCATAGGCTTGTCCGGTCAGATGCATGGAATGGTGTTGCTGGACAAGGATGGAAACGTTATTCGTTCTTCTATAATTTGGTGCGATCAACGTACTCAGGAAGAATGCGATCAAATTACCGAGATCATTGGAAGGGACAGGCTTATTGAAATTACTGCAAATCCTGCACTGACAGGATTCACCGCCTCCAAAGTTATGTGGGTAAAAAATCACCAGCCGGAATATTTTGAAAAAATTAACAAAATACTGCTGCCTAAGGATTATATACGATACAGATTAACAGGGGAATACGCAACCGAGGTATCTGATGCGAGCGGTATGCAGTTCCTTGATGTGCCAAAGCGAAGGTGGAGTTATGAGATTTTGGACAAACTGGGAATAGAACGTGAATGGATGCCTGAGGTTTATGAGTCCCAGGAAATCAGCGGTAAGGTGACTGAACAGGCCGCCCGGATGACCGGTTTATTGCCGGGTACACCGGTTGCAGGTGGTGGCGGAGATCAGGCTGCCGGCGCTGTTGGTAACGGGATAGTAAAACCTGGGGTGATCTCTTCGACCATAGGTACCTCAGGTGTCGTTTTTGCTCACATGGATCAAGTCAGCATAGATCCTTTGGGGAGGGTACATACTTTCTGTCATGCAGTACCCAATACCTGGCATGTTATGGGAGTAACACAGGGAGCCGGGCTTTCATTACAATGGATGCGTAATAACTTTGGCGGCGCAGAATGTGAACTTGCCAGGTTCCTTGATATAGATCCTTACGTCCTGATGGATGCACAGGCTGAAAAGGCGGTACCTGGATGCGAAGGTCTTATCTACTTACCCTACATGATGGGTGAACGGACTCCACATCTTGATCCGTATGCAAAAGGCGTTTTCTTTGGTATATCAGCAAAACATGGCAGAAATGAGATGATTCGTGCTGTTATGGAAGGGGTATCTTACAGCCTGCGAGATTGTCTGGAAATTATAAAATCCATGGGGGTTCCGGTTTCTGAAGTCCGCGCTTCAGGCGGTGGAGGCAAGAGTAAACTATGGCGTCAGATGCAGGCGGATGTGTTCAACATTTCCATAACCACTATAAATACTACTGAAGGACCTGCAATGGGTGCCGCATTATTAGCCGGTGTAGGAGCAGGGGTATACAGCAGCGTTGCAGAAGCGTGCGAAACTGCTATAAAGACGGTGGGTGTTCAGCATCCAATAGAAGAGAATGTAAAGGTATATGACAGGTATTATCTGGTATATAAAGATCTCTATCATTCATTGAAGGACAACTATTTAAAGATTGCCGAGATCCAGCGTGAACTTAGTTGAGGGGAAAGGCGGTATGAATTTACTTGAAAGATTCCTGCCTAAGACAGACAATTTCTTTATTGAGGGAATGAGGCTTGCCCTGCTGGATTTTGTATTTCTGACAGCAAGTGGCTTAATAGTATTTGTTCTATTCTCACTGGCAGGTTTATTTAGGAGAATTGGTATCCCCGTACCTTTTCCGGTATGGCTTGTCTCATTATTTTTAGTGATACCATATTATGTTTTTTTGTTTGAATACGGTAAAACATATGGTTCAAAAAACAACAGGAGACAGCTGTACAGAGGTTTTATGGTGGGGATACTTGGGCATCTGCCAAATTTTATATTGATTTTTATATTGATACAGGGCCAAATGTTCAGGTATTTTAACCCGCAGGTCTGGAAGGCAGTGTTTACCATGCTTGGCATGGTCAGTATTGTGGCTCCGATTATGGTTGCCCTGGGTTCTGTGGACAATAAGTAGATCACGGATAATACAAAAAAGCAGGGGTGTTAAATTCACCCCTGCTTTTTCTTTTCTTTTTATTTTCTACTCTACTTTAAACCTGTTGATAGCCTGCATCAGTTCATCGGCAAGGTTGTTCAGCTCTTCAGCAAAAGAAGCAAGATGTTCTATACCTGAAAGCTGTTCTTCGGTGGAAGCTGTTACCTCTTGTGTGGAAGCAGCTGATTCCTCCGAGACAGCCGAAATGTTCTGCATAGCCAGGACGGTCTGGTTTTTATCATCTTCCATTTCCATGACGCCGTTAATAATGTACTGGACGCGTTTGGTCAGTGCCTCGGTTGATTCGGCTATCTGTCTGAAAGCTGCAATTGTTGCAGCTACTGCTTTATTTTGAGATTGTACTATCTCTTCAGCGGTTTGGGCCCGCTTAACCATCTGGGCAGTCTGCTCCTGAGTTGTTTTTATGATTGATGTAATCTCTCTGGTGGCAGCCATGGATTGCTCAGCCAGTTTACGTACTTCATTGGCTACTACTGCAAATCCTCTTCCCATTTCACCTGCCCTTGCAGCTTCAATTGCGGCATTGAGTGCAAGAAGATTGGTTTGATCCGCGATGTTATCAATAACCCTGGTGATTTTACCAATGGATTGGGAATGCTGTTCCAGTAAGTTTATATCCGATATGATTCCTTCAGTTATACTGGTTGTCTCGCTTGTTGCCTGATCCAGTTCGTCTATAGAACTTAGTCCTTGTTGTGCCAGGTTCATGGTCTGTTTTGACAGGTTGTCAATTTCTTTTGCGTTATTCGTTACTTCGTTGATCTTTGCAGCCAACAGATCCATTTTCTGGACACCTTGTTCTGCATCCGCAGCCTGTTCGGCCGCTCCATGGGAAATCTCCTGTATTGCCCGGGAAATTTCCTGTGAAGAAGCCGTTACCTGCTGGGATGTAGATGCGACAACTGATGCGGATTCAGCAACTTTTTGTGCTAACGAGGCAGCCTGGTTAATAAGCTGGCGCATGTTTCCTATCATTCCATTTATACTCTTTGTCAGTATTCCAAGCTCATCTTTGCGCCTGGACACCGGATTAACGGTCAAATCACCCATAGCGGCCTGTTCGGCAGCGCCAATGATTCGATTGATTGTACGTCCCATACTGCTGGACATATACAAGCCCAGGAACAGGGCAACAAAAGAGGCTAGTATAACCAGACCCAATGTTAAACTGGCAATATCCTTTGTGGCTGCAAAAAGTTCCGAATTCGGGATTAAACCCAATATGGTGTAACCCGTATTACCTACTTTGAAGTATATCATAGTGCATTCTTCACCGTTATGGGTTACCTGATGAGTCCCGCTGGGCTCCTTTGAACTTTCAATTATCTGGAAAAAGCTCTCTTGTGTAATACCTGTATTTTGCTCAGTGTTGTCATCATTTTGTTCTGCATCTTCACCATTTTGTTCTGTGTCAGTACCGTCGGTATCCGTGTCGTCACTATTTTGTTCTGCATTTCCAGCCTGGGTATTCATATCGTTGGCAGATATAGAGCTAATAGTATAACCATCCGGTCCGATCAGATGGATTTCGCTGTTTTCGGTTAGTTGTACATTTTTAACCAGCTCAAAGATAGGCGGGTATTTTATATCTATGATCAAGACACCGGCGAGCTGGGCTGTAGTGAGGTTTTTGATGGCACGAATACATGAAAAGGAAAACTGGTTTCCGGTGGAATATGCTTCATCCAGTTCCGGGTGTTCGCCTACCCAAATGAGTCTTCCGTCAGATTCAATAGCGGCTTTGTACCAGTCGGATTCTTTAATCTTCCCGAAATCCAGCTTAAAGGTAGCCATACTTCCGCCAAGGCTGATTGTATGATCCTGGTCAATTAACAGTACTATATTGGCTATGAATTGGTGATCGGACAATGTAAAGCCGTTTAAATAACTCTTTACATCATCCCATAATTTTACCAATTCATGCCGTTCTAAAGTAGCATATTGCGATACAAAATCCTGAACATCCTGGTTTCTGAATATTTGCAATGATATATTTTCAATATTGGAAAAAATGAGGCTAAGATACTGAGACATTTTTTCCATTGTTTGAATTGTTGAGTGCTCGGTAAGGTTTTTAATAGCAGCTTCTGCTTTTTGATGAGAATAATAACCCAGGAGAGATATGGGGATAATCATCACCAAAAAGGCTGCTATCAGCTTTACGCTGATACTGTTAAAACGAAACTGTTTTCTGACCGGTTTTGGAGTGTTTGTTGTTTTTTGTGCCACGATGGTTCCGGCAAGGGATCATATTTATATATAATTTGACTTTCCCTTGCCTCCCTCCTTTCTTTGCAGGTATCATTTTAGCTTTATTTGTTGCTTTATGTATAAATATGTAACATATTACGGTTACTTGGAATATATTTCTACATAAAACAGGAAAATCCTTCTTATTATTGTGCAGATGTTATAATATTTTATAGAATATTGCGATTATGTCCGGGAGCGTTTGTGAAATGATAATTGAGTACAGACGGCTCTATGGCTAAAATGGTAGTTCAGGGTTCTTTTCATAATTAGGTTTTGTGTATATAATTTAAATAGAGACTTTGATGAAGGGAAGATATTGGATATGAAAACTCAGAATCATAGAATAATGGTAGTTGATGATGATCCGAATATAGCGCAATTGATAAGATTATATCTTGAAAGCGAAGGTTATCGCGTTGAACATTATCTGGATGGGGTATCCTGTGTTGAGTCGTTTAAAAGCAATCCTCCTAATCTGGTAATACTTGACATTATGCTTCCTGGTATGGATGGCTGGGACGTTTGTAAAGAGATAAGAAAGGTAAGTGATGTCCCTATAATTATGCTTACCGCTAAAGGAGAAACTTTTGATAAGGTACTTGGTCTGGAGCTGGGGGCCGATGACTATATAGTGAAACCCTTTGACCCGAAAGAATTGGTTGCCAGGGTAAAAGCGGTCCTTCGACGCTCAAACGCACCAGGTATAAGGGAAAAAATCGTTTCATATCCTAATTTAACAGTTAATATTGGCAACTACACTGTGGAATATCACGGTGAAACGATAGAAATGCCCCCGAAAGAGTTGGAATTACTCTATTTTCTGGCTTCTCATCCGAACAAAGTTTTTACACGGGAGCAATTACTGGATCAGGTATGGGGTTACGACTTTTACGGAGATACACGGACAGTTGATGTACATGTCAAAAGACTTAGGGAGAAATTTACTGATCCTGATGATTCATGGAGTATAAAGACGGTGTGGGGAGTAGGATATAAATTTGAGGTGAATTAGATGTTTCGATCTTTATTCATGCGTTTGATGGTGACATACTTTGTGATAATACTGGTTACCCTGGTTATACTTGGCCTGTTGTTATCTACATTTTTCATGGACTATACCTTTGATAAAAAAGCTCAGGAGTTGATAAGAGAGGGCAAAGCACTTAATCCATATATTGAAATGTACAGTATGGGAATATTGAATCAGGAGACATTGTACAGTTATTTCTCAACAATTGACCGTTTCTTAAACACAACCGTGTGGGTAAGTGACGGGCTGGGGTATATTTGGATTGCCTACAGCTCATCAGGGGAAGATCAGGAAAGATGGGAAGAACAGAAGCTTACAGAGGATGAATTTATACAGGTATTAAAAGGTAATATTATCACAAAGACCGGACGTTTTGGCGGACGGTTCAACGTTCCTGTTCTAACCGTAGGAGTTCCCTTGAGGATAAGAAACAAGATTATGGGTGCAATATTTCTTCACTCACCGGTACAGGGAATTAAGAGTACCCTGAATGATATCTACAGGAACATCTGGTGGGCGGCTTTTATATCGGCGGGACTCTCGGTTTTATTTTTATACTGGACATCCCGAAGAATATCAAAACCGTTGATACAAATGAATGAGATTTCACGGGAATTTGCTCAGGGCAATTTTAGCCGCAGGGTTAAGGTTCAGACAAAAGATGAAACGGGGCAGCTGGCGGTAAATTTTAATGCCATGGCGGATTCCCTTGAAAAGCTGGAGGAGATGCGCAGGAGCTTTGTAGCCAATGTATCCCATGAATTAAGGTCACCTCTTACATCGATTATGGGGTATGTTCAGGGGGTATTGGATAATACAATAAAACCGGACGAAAGGGATAAATACTTAAAGATAAGCCTGTCCGAAGCTCAAAGGCTGAGCAAGCTGATAGATGAGCTTTTAGACCTTTCACAGATTGAATCAGGACAATTCTCGCTTAATATGGTTGTGTTCGATATTAATGAACAGATCAGGCGTTCGATTATTTCCTATGAAGAGAGGATAAACCAAAAAAATATAGATGTTGAAGTGGATTTTGAAGACGAATATTGTTGGGTAGAAGCTGATGTGGACAGAATTCAGCAGGTGGTTCTAAATCTCATTGATAATGCCATAAAGTATAACCGAGAGAACGGAAAATTAACTATCAGGACCTGGAAACGCAGGGATAAAGCCTATATAAAAATACAGGACAGAGGACCCGGTATTCCCAAAGAGGATATCGTGCATATCTGGGAGCGCTTCTATCAGGTAGATAAGTCAAGAAGCAGCAAAAATGAGGGCAGAGGTTTGGGTTTGTCCATTGTTAAAAAGATAATTGAACAGCATGAACAGAATATATGGGTAAACAGCCGGATGGGTGATGGGACTGCTTTTATTTTTTCCTTAAAATCGGCCAGAAAACCGGAAAAAAACCGATAAAAA
>LSQX01115920.1_pt2 | contig 10605 bp, 9 predicted proteins | sample 654561 | NCBI WGS metagenome assembly LSQX01 (sample SAMN04489861, study PRJNA283612) | anaerobic digester metagenome | isolation source: 4 biogas reactors fed with cattle manure at either 37C or 55C with and... | place: Denmark: Kongens Lyngby | collected 2014 | reverse complement strand
GCTTCGCGCTGACCACGCTCGCCGGAGCGTTTTCGGGCTTGATGTTAAAGGGCGAAGCGTGCGCCAAAAAGGCTTTGCACCTCTTCCTTTTCGGTGACGCGCTGGTTGTTGCCGGCCTTCTGCTTTCGTTGCAGACGCCGATCATCAAGCCGATTTGGTCGGCTTCGATGGTGCTGTATTCTGGCGGGATTTGCGCCGTGCTGATGACCCTCACCTATTGGTATATCGATGTCAAAGGCAAGGGCAAATGGCTTTACTGGTTCAAAATCTACGGCATGAACTCAATCTTCGCCTACGTGGTCTCACACGTCATCTCGTTCCGCTCGGTTTCGGAGTCACTCTTTTTCGGTTTCGCGCGTTTCCTCGAAAAGCCCGGTTATGATTTCTTGCTGGGGGTTTCCAACGCCGCGATTCTGTTTGTAATGCTCGTGATGCTGTATCGGAAGAAGATTTTTATCCGCGTGTGAGATTACTAACGCGGGCGGAGCCCGCAACCCAAGCTAATTAGTGCGTTAGTGCATTAGTTTGTCCGGGGGGTGCTACCCTCAAAAAACCTTCGTGCCTCTGTGAGAGAAAAACAGAACCATGAAACACATGAAACTTCATGAAAACTGAAGCCTTTCCTTTGCGTTCTCTGCGTTCTTTGCGGCCATTTATGTAGCCATGCCTATTCGATTCGCGACAATTCGCATCATTCGCGGTTAAAACTCCGTCGCCAACCGATTACGGGCTTTTTCAACAGCGTTCTTGACCCCTATCGTCCCAATTCAGTATAGTGAGGCCACTTTTTCTCGGAGAGGTGGCAGAGCCTGGTTGAATGCACATGACTCGAAATCATGCGTGCCGCAAGGTACCGGGGGTTCGAATCCCTCCCTCTCCGCCATCTAACCAAACTTGCGGGCGAAAGTCTGCAAGCATGAGAACACATGCAACACTCTGATTCCCGTGAGCGGCGCAACCGCAGCCCCCGTCCTCCTTTCCGTCGTCGTAAGCGCCATCCCGGCCTTGCCGAACGCGAACTGCCGCGCCAGCCCCCCAAACCCAAGGGCGAACTGCCCGACGAATTCGCGACGAGTGTCTTCGGCCTGGTCAACCCCCTTTTGCAGCACGCTGTCGCCGAGGAAGGTTACCTCACCCCGACGCCGATCCAGGAGAAGGCCATCCCCCATCTGCTCGAAGGACGCGACTTGATGGGCTGCGCGCAGACCGGAACCGGCAAGACGGCGGCGTTCCTGCTGCCGATCCTGCACCGTCTGGCTGCCAATCCGAAAAAGGTTGAAAACGGTCGCCCGCGTGTGCTGATCCTCGCGCCGACACGCGAACTCGCGGCGCAGATCGCGGACAGCACCGCGACCTACGGCAGGTTCCTCGGCATCCCGTTCGCCGTGGTCTTCGGCGGCGTCAGCCAATACCCCCAGGTCAAAGCGCTCGGTCGCGGCGCCGTGCTCGTCGTAGCCACGCCCGGCCGTTTGCTGGACCTTATGGAGCAGGGCCACCTCACGCTTGATGCGGTCGAAGAGTTTGTGCTGGACGAGGCAGATCGTATGCTGGACATGGGCTTCCTGCCCGACATCAAGCGTATTCTCGCCAAACTGCCCGAACAGCGGCACACGCAATTTTTCTCGGCGACGCTCTCGCCCGATGTCCTGCGCCTGGCGATGTCCATGGTCAAAGACCCGGTCCACGTCACCATCTCGCCCGACCAGCCGACCGTCGATAAGATCAACCAGAAAATACTCTTTGTCGACAAGCCCAATAAAGTCAGCCTGCTGATCAGCCTGCTGGCCACACGCCCCGAGATGGAGAAGGTCATTGTCTTCGCGCGTACCCGCCACGGCTCTGACAAGATCGTGCGCAAGCTGGATGACGCCGACATTCGCGCCGAAGCCATTCACAGCGACAAGACGCAGCGCGCCCGCACCAATACGCTGGAGGCGTTCCGCAAGGGGCGCGTGCGCGTGCTGGTGGCGACCGACATCGCTTCGCGCGGTATCGATGTGGACGGCATCACGCATGTCGTAAACTTTGATCTTCCCGAGGAAACGGAATCCTATATCCATCGCATCGGCCGTACAGCGCGCGCCGGTGCCGAGGGTGTCGCCTACTCTTTCGTAAGCGCAGAAGAACGCGGCCTGTTGCGCGCGATCGAACGCATGATCCGCAAAGAGATTCCGATCGACACCGCGCATGAATTTCATTCCGAGCGTGCGGAACGCGCCGCCGGCAAGGGCGGAGCAGACAGCCTGCCGCAGCCCTCTTGGATGAAATCGAAAAAGGATCGTCCTGATGCGTCGCGCCGTCCGGATCGCCGCGGGCGACCGCCGCGCTTCCAAGGACGCGCGCAACCCGACTTCCGGCGCAGGCCCGATGACGTGCCGCACACCAGCGAGCGTGATGCGGCATCCCGTCCGGACAAAGCGCGCAAACCCGCGCCTGCTCCGCATCGGGAAAACGCCGTGCAAGCCGACGATGCGCCGCGCTGGTACGACAAACCCCTCCAGAAGCGTTCGAAACGCCATGAACAAAAAGGCGAACGTCGGCCCGCCGACACCAGGCCCGCTGACCGCGAGCGTCCGCCGCGTGATGACGACATGCGTGGCGACCGCCCCGCGCGGCCTTTCCGACCGCACCTTGGTGACAAACGCAAGCCGCGGAGCGGTGGTTTCAAGGGTGGTCGTTTCAAGAGCAGCGGCGGTCCCAAGGGAAACACTGGCTTCAAACCTAGAAAGAGCAATTGAACTTGCAAAGCGCTCTTTGGTTTTCAGACGAGCCGCTTGAGCAAACCGCCCAGCGATAGCCCCTGATTTTCATGAAGTTTCAGGTGTTTCATGGTTAAAAGTCATCGTGCTATTCAGCGCTGCGCCCGGTACTGCGTCATCGTCATGCCGAAGGTGCGTCGGAACACCTTGCCAAGATAACTCGCGCTGGTAAAACCGCAGGCGTGTGCGATGGCCCGCACCGAGTGGTTTGTCTCGGCCAACAGCGCGCGTACCCGCTTTAGGCGCGTTCGTTGCAGTTCGTCTTGCAACGTAACGCCGACACACGCCCGGAACCGCATCTCCAGCGACCGGCGCGACACGCCTGAGTGTTGCACGATCTCGGGAACTCCCACCGGGTTCTGCGCATTCAGCCAGATGTACTCCAGCGCGCGCGCCACTACCGGGTCAGCGATCGGGATCGTTTCGGTCGAACGTCGCGTCACCACCTTGAGAGGCGGAAACACGCGCTCCACGCGACGCGGACGTCTCCCCCGCGCACGCCGCATCAACTGGTCCAGCAATCGCGCCGCCTCAAACCCCATACGGTCGGTATCCAGCGCGATACTTGAAAGCGGCGGCATCGTGGACCCGCAGATCAATTCATCGTTATCTACCGCCAATACTGCCACCTCGTGCGGCACGCGCAGACCGGCCATACGACAGGCGTCCAATACCTGACGCCCACGCACATCCATCGCCACGAACACGGCGGCCGGCTTGGGCAATGCGGTCAGCCAAGTACAGAGGCGTTGACGCTCGCGGCTCCAGTCCTGACGCTCATGCGCCGTCAGCGGACCGTACATCTCACACTGATGGCCGACGGCATGCACACGCGCGGCAAACGCCGCACCACGCTCGCGCGACCAGTTGATATCGTGAATCTCGCCGACAAACCCGAAGTACGTAAAGCCACGTTCCAAGTAGTAGTCGGCAGCCAACTCTCCGATCGCGCGCAGGTCCGAAGCGAACACGCTGTGACGCTGCAACAGGCCATCGGGCAATTGCACCGCATCCAGCGGATCAATCAACACAGCCGGCACGTCGGCGGCCAGCACGGCCTCAGCGTATGCGCGGTTTTGGATCACGCCGATCATGCCGGAGCCGTTCCAGCCTTTCAGCGCCGGCAGTCGCTGCTCGCCCGCGCGTCCCTCGGCCACATGCAGGCTCCATGGACCGTGGATCTGCTCATACCGCAACACTCCGCGCAAAATATCGCGGTGTGCCTGCTCGTTGGTCTCGAACAGTAAAGCGACCTGTGGTGGTGCCGATAGATACTGGCGTGTCATGGATTACGCAAAATTACCATAAAAGGGACGCGGTGTCATGTCCTGAAGGCTATTGGCAGTCTTGGACATATCGGCTACAATTCTATCGCCATTGAGACAGGAGAATCTTGAACGTTAAACTCAGGAATACGCAGACAGGAGAGCCACGGCTATGAAAAAGACCGTTCTGTGTGGAAGATCGGAAGCAGGAAAAATGTGCGTCGCGCGAAACGTGAAACGGATGCGGGACATCATAGCCTGCGGTGTCCTCTGGTCGCTGTGCACGGGGTTGAGTATCGGCACGGCGCGAGCTCAGGATGTACCGGTGACGGAAGTCGTCACAAACGGCACCGTGATTACATTCAACGTGAAAGGTGGTGACACGCTTCAGTATGACGAACTTCTCACCGACTCCACCACCGCCCTCCACAAGTACGGCTACGGCACGCTTGTCATCACGAACAACAACCAGTCTTATACCGGCCCTACCACCATCCACGCCGGCATTCTCAAGATGTGCCACCAGTGTGCGCTCGGATTGCCCGAGGGCGGTTCCGACCAGGCCGCCACAGGGCACCCGATCACGGTGGAAGACGGCGCGCAGCTCTACACCGAGCAGCCGTGCGTAAATCAATCTTTCCGACATATCCCGCGTCGGGCCGTCTTGTCGGGCAGTGGTCCGGGGGGGGACGGGTGCGCTTGTGTGTAACGGCATATCGTCGGCCTCTTGGGCAAACAACGACTCCTGGATGTATTACATCGAACTTGCCGCTGACGCAACCGTACGAACAGTCAAGTTTCGTTACGGTCTCAATAACACGGATCTAAAAGGGCACACACTCATGATCGACGGCGACGGAACCATCGCGTTCACCGGCCTTCAGAACAAAAGCGCCGGCACGCTACATCTAAAGAGATGGACGACTGTTCAAAATCCAATGACGTGTGCCGGGGGAGCGGATGGACGGTTTCTGGTTGACGGAAACCAACTGAACTTCTGGAGCGGCGATCACCAGCTTGTCTGGACAACCGTGTTCACGAACAATGCATCGGCGAGCGCAAATGGAACATGGACCAGCGGGGGACGAAACACGCTGCAGGGACCGGTCGTTTTCGCGGGGCCGACAGCGTTCTATCAGCAAAACGCCACGGCCGACCACTCCTTCAAGATCACGGGGCCCATTTCTGGTCCGGGCAAGATGACCGTGAGCGGGACGCGCCTTGAGGTCGTGTTGAATAATACAGCGAACACGTTCACCGGGCAGGTGGCGATTGCAAGCGGCGTCTTGAGGGCCGAAACGCCGCAGACGCTGCCCGATTACGACCAGACGTCGAAGGTCACCCTGAGCTCGGGATCGGCCACGCTGCGTTTGCCTGTGGGTGAGGGCGGCTGGGACGCGGCGAGCTACAATGCAGCCGTTTCGGCTGTGACGTACGCAAGCGACGGCGGCGGACGCGTTCTGGCCTGGACGGATGCGGGCGTGACGACCGAATGGGACGCGGCGACAGCGTTCTCCGGTCCCTTCCTCGCGCACGGTGGCGCGGGGAGCCTGTCGTTCGCCGGAACCGTGCCGAATGATGCCTCTACAAAGATCCAGAACTGGGGCGGCACGTTGACATTGACGGGCAACCGTACACGCTACATGAAAAATCTTCGGGCCATTGCCGGCACACTGATTCTCGACGATGCCGGCACCCTTTATTCGTGGGACGTGAACGAGAACGCTGCAGGCGCATGGCACCGGGTGGGCGGATTGGGGTCGTCAACCATCGACGGTTTGGTGCTCACGGCACCGACGCGCCTTGTCATGAAAAGTGGATCGACGATCATCGGCCCCATGGCGTATTCAGGGAAGGTGGGCGTGTCCCTCTTCATCGGCGAACGCGGGAAGCAAGGCGCCATTTTCGAGATCCAGAAGGGCGCGGTGTTCACGAACAAGGTCACTGTAGGCTATGACGTTTCCGAAAAAGGTGCCGTCCATCAGTTCGGCGGCGAGGTCTACAACACCACCGACGGCGGTCATGACACCTATCTGGGGCGGGCGCAGGATTCGTACGGCTACTACGGACTCTATGGCGGGCACTACGCACTCCGCAACTGGTTCGGGCTGGGACACGACATCGCCTCGACAGGCGTCTTCGAGCAGCGGGGCGGTGTCTGTGAATTCGCAAGCATGTGCGTCGGGCGTGGCGGCTGGTCGTCCTTCCTGATGGCGGGTGGCGAGGTGCGCGGTAGTGTGCTCACTGTCGGCAACCAGTTCTACGGCAATCCAGGAGGAGGAGGCATGGCCACCTTCACGATGGCGGGCGGCGATGCGTACATGACACTCAGCGGGAGCCTAGCGTTGAACGAGCGCACGAATGATTTCACGTCCGTCGCGAATCTCAACGCGGGCGTGATCGAGACACCGAAGATTGAGTGGAGCACCCGTTACCTCACCAACCGCAAGGACAAGAACAATACGCATACCTATCTGAACTTCAACGGCGGCACGTGGAAGGCCACGCAAGACACCACCGCCCCATTCGGCGTAGGCGACTCGCTGGTGGAGCGCGTGACCGTGTTCCCAGGCGGCATCGGCGTGGACACGGCCGGAAAGAACGTCACGCTCAACTCGGGACTGCTGCGACCGGAAGGGCGCGGCGTCGCCTCAATCACATTGCCGTCAGACATGGACAAGACCGGCTATGTCGGTTCGCCCGACGTGCGCATCACGGGCGGCGGCGGTACAGGCGCGACGGCATTCGCGCTCTACAACCCGCAAACGCTCTCCGTCACGGGCGTTGTCGTGACCTGCGCGGGTTGGGGCTATACGAGTGCACCTACGGTGATGATCCCCTCGGGCGACCGCACCACCAATACCACGTTCACGGCCGTCCTCACAGCGGCGGACCAGACTGCGGGTGGCATCACGAAGAAAGGCGCGGGCACGCTCACGCTCGCGTGTACCAACCAACTCGACGGCCCCACCGTAGTGCAGGCGGGCACGCTGGCCGTGGCAGATGCGAAGGCGCTGCCGCTGGCGGCCGACCTGACGCTGGGCGCCGGCGCGGTCTTGGACAACACCTGCGGCACCCTGCTCACATTCACTCCTGCCACGCTGACGGGACTGGGCGGCGAACTGAAGGGTGCGAACCTCACGGTGGGTTCGACTTGGATGCTGCCTGCGGACGACCTCGCTACCAACGCGGTCATGACGCTGAATGGCGCACTGTCATTCGCGGACGGCGCGGTTGTGAGCGTGTCGGGCGAGGCATCGCTCGCGACCAAGACGCACGTCTTGGTGAGGACGACAGGCGGTATCACGGGAATGCCCGACCTCGACCTTACGACACTGAATAACGACAAGTATTGGCAACTCGCCCGCGACGGCAACAACCTAGCGCTGATCTATGCGGCAGGTACACTGATAATGCTACGGTAGAGGCCATGGCCGACTTTTCACCAGAAACCTCGATCTGGAGGGCTGTGGCTTGCGCTTTGCTTGCCGGCGCGGCGTTGCTCGGATTCGCCGCCGATACCACTATCGTATCGCGTCAGGCGGATCTCGTCGCGAATCGTACACCCGGCATCTGGCCTGTTGTCAGTCACGCGACGGACCGTCTCCCGCGCCGCGTTGTGGTCGGCCTCTTCAACTGGGAGAACACGGAGAAGCGCTTCGACGTGCCTCTTGTTGCGTTGGGACTGCCTGAAGCGGGCACCTACATCGCGTTCGACCTCTGGCGCAACGCGCTCACCCCGCCCTTTCAAGGCCGCCTCGTCCACACACTTCAGCCGCAGGGCAGTACCGTGCTGACCGTGCGTCCGGTGCTCGACCGCCCGCAACTCATCGCCACCTCGCGCCACATCAAACAAGGACTGCTTGATGTCACTACCGAGCGTTGGGATGCCACCACACGCACCCTCTCAGGGGTCAGCGAAACAGTCGCTGGCGACCGTTATGAGCTATGCATCCTCACCTACACAAACGATGCCGCCGCGCCGGGGCATCCCGCGCGCGGCTTCGTAGTAGAATCCGCCGGCATCACCGGTGCCAACGGTTATGAGCTGGTCATCGCGCCCGGCGATGGCGTTGCGATGCGCCCGGATGACGCCTACGCCAACCCCAACACGCCGGACGCCCCGATGACAACACTGTACGAGCCGGTGGCTGAAAAAGGGCTCGTACGCTTTGCCTTTATCAGTGGAAGCGGCGGCTCGGTCTCGTGGCGCGTCACTTTCTCTGACCGCCCCGCACCGGCCGCCGCCGATCTCCGTTGAACTTAGAGTTCGCGGATGTAGATGTTCTTGAACTCAATCGGATCGCCGTGGCACTGCAACTCGATCTGCTCCTTGGGGAAGATCGGCTGATTGCGATCCCAGTAGTTCTCCAAGACCGTGTTGTCCACGACCAGCACATCGTTCAACTTGACCGTCACCTTGTCGCCGACCATCTTGATGTAGAAGGTGTTCCAGTCGCCGATCTGACGGTCGGCAATCGCGAGCGCCTTGCTCGGATTATTCTTGTTGTTGTACAGACCGCCGGAGCCGATGTTCCACTGGTTGTGCGGATCCCAGATTTGCACTTGCGGCGAACCGCGCAGGTAGAGTCCGCTGTCGCCGCGCACGGTCAACAGCCGCCAGTCAACCCACATCTCGAAATCGCCGTAGTCCTTGGCCGTGGCCAGGCTATACCCTTTGCCGTCAAAGTAGAGCGTGCCGCCATCGCGCACATGCCAGCTCTTGCGCATCTCCTCGTCGGCCTTCACCTGCATCTCGGCGCGCTTCTCGGGCGAAGCCTTCTGACGGACGATCGGATTGTCAAACTTCTCAGCGCGGGTCACGCCCTTCCAGTTCGTCAGGTCCTTGCCATTGAACAGTGCGGTGAATCCGGGCGGCGGCGTATTGTCGGTCGGCTTCACCACCTTGTAATCAGCCGGGACCTCTTTGATACGGATATTGCGCCAGTCCACGCGTGTACCGTGTCCCAGCCAGCCGATATGCCCCTTGGCATTGTGCAGGCCGGGATGCGGCCTCTTGTCCATCGTCTCTGTGATGGTGGAGAGATCGGCATCCACAATCACCTCGCCGTTCAGGATCACCGTGATTCTTGATCCAATCGCGCGGACCTCCTGAACATTCCACTGGCCGACCTTTTTCTGGAAACCGCGTTTGGCTGGCACCACGCCATAGATCGAGCCGTGGTACTGATACGGTTGCAGCTTGGTGTACTGCGGTCCCGAATCATCAAGAATCTGCAATTCCATCGCGTTGTAGGCCGCATCCCCCCCCAACGGCGCACGAACGGCCAGCCCGTTATTGGAGTTGGTGTACAGCAGAAATTCGAAACGCAGAATGAAGTTGTCGTACTCCTTGGCGGACATCAGCTTGCCACCCTTTTTCGGATTACAGTAGAGAATTCCGTTCTCCACATTGTACCCGTCGGTCGCGCCGACCCATCCGGTCAAATCCTTGCCGTTGAACAGCGAGACGAAACCTTCCTCGAGAGCCGGTCCGTCCGCGTGCATCGTCCAGACGCCCGCCAGCGTAACCGCGTATGCTACTAACAGATGCTTCATGTGTTTGTGCCCCTTTTCTCGTTTTACTGGCAGGAGCTCCTGCCATCACTTTTACCTACCCATTAAAATCGAATACCCGCCGAAAAGCAATACACGTTTTTTACCGTCGCCTTTCCCGAATTGCAATCAGCGCTTTCATGATGTCGTCCATGCCGTCGCTGCTCACTCTGTCCCCTGCCCTGCCTTGATCCTGAGAATCGTGAACGAATACGCGGGAAGTGTCACCTGCGAACCTGCACCCGGAATGTCAAGCGTGTCCTCTTGCGGCGCGATCTTGCGCGGCTCCTCCATCGTATTGACATCGTCCGGCCGACCGGCCAGCGTGATGCGCCGCGCCTTCTGCGCCTGCACATTCGCGCCTGCCAAATTGAGCGCGAGCGCCACCGGCGCGTTGTGCGGATTGACGCCCTTCACCACGATCTCGCCCGCCGTCCTGTCATAGCCGGCCACGAGATAAGCGCGCGCCGTCTGTCCGTTCGGCAGCAGCCGGTCAAAGAGCGGCTGGCCGTCAAGCCAAGCGCGAACACGTTCGCCCTCAAGCTGGATCTTGATCGCATACCAGCGTCCGGTCTCAATCGATCCGGGCTGGCAGATAATCCGATTCTGTCCGTTCTGTTCGATGCCGTGTTCCTTGTTGTCCCAACCACCGAGGTTCAGATGAATCATCTTATCGCGTTGGTCGCGGACGCGGATGATAAAACCCTCCTTGCCCGATAATTTGCGGGCGTTGAGTTCGAGCGTGTAGTTCTCCCACGACGCGCCCGCGATGAAACTGATAACGGTCTCCCGTACCGTCGCATCGGATTGACGCAACACACCATCCTTGACCGACCACACGCCCTCCTTGGGCTTCGACCAGCCCCTCGTGCCCGCCTTCGGATCAAAGGTGTAGAGGGTCTCGCCGCCGCGCGTGACGCGGATGTCCTTAAATTCGGCAGCCGTCTCCCATGTGTGCAGCCCGATCGTCCCCGTCGGCGGTAGCGGCGCGAGATTGTCCGGCACTTCTACAGGCAGCAGCACAT
>LSQX01202866.1_pt1 | contig 10607 bp, 9 predicted proteins | sample 654561 | NCBI WGS metagenome assembly LSQX01 (sample SAMN04489861, study PRJNA283612) | anaerobic digester metagenome | isolation source: 4 biogas reactors fed with cattle manure at either 37C or 55C with and... | place: Denmark: Kongens Lyngby | collected 2014 | reverse complement strand
ACGAGAACGATTATGCTCGCACACAAGTAGAACCCGAGCTGGCGCTTAACTACTGATCACTGTCCGGCTTGTCGACCTTAGTCAACGAGTGTTTCGGCAACATTGAGAAGGTGATCTACCACGCGGCGGAAGCCGTTCAACATATCAGAGTAAATCAGGCTTTTGACCGGTTCTGTGCATGAAACGGCAAGGCGCTCCATGTGGCGATCACGATAGTGTCTAGCTGTTTCATTAATTTCTGCGCATTGTTTCTGTGCCCATTCGACACGTTTTTTGTCGTTTTTCGCCAGAATATCCATTATATCATCGCAGTATGTTTTTGCTTTTCTGCACAAATCGAGCTCTTCGTTTGTAGCTTCTTCAGTCAGGGTTTCATTTGCATTTCGGATTTTAAGAAACGCCTCAAGTACATTGCGTGCATGATCGCTTACTGATTCAAACTCATCGGCTTGTTTGATTAAGCGTCTGCCCTGTGCCGCCGTGGCGTGAGTTATGTTTCCGTACAGGATTGCTGTTACATATTCCAGTACTTCTCTTTGTGCGATATCGAGATTTTCTTCAGCTTTTAAAATGCCTTCCTCCAACAATTCATCACGTTCTTCCGTGCCTATTACAGTACATAAGTCTTCAAGCATCTGCTGGCACATCTCACCCATAACAGCTATCTCTCTTTTCGCGAATCCGAGTGCCAGATTAGCTTGATGCATGAGATTGCGATCAAGGTATTTTGGAGTGTATGTTTTAATCTTTTCTTCCTCTTTGCGGACAGGTACAAGCAGTGTAACTATTCGTTCGAGTACCCGCATAAACGGGTACATAACGGTGGTGTTGAGGATATTGAAAACAGTATGCGTCCAGGCAACAGCAAACTTGGGATTTTTTAATTCTCCTACCGGGTTTTGCGTAATAAAGCGCACCATACGTTCACTGTATTCTACGAAAGGACTGTGGAGTAATGTAACAATTGCAACTCCTATTATGTTAAAAACCATGTGAGCAAGAGCCGCGCGAACAGCGTTGCGTGACGTGCCGATACATGCAAGAACTGCTGTAGCACAAGTCCCGACATTAGAACCCAAAATAATGGCAACAGAAGTCGGGTAGTCAATAATATTATTAGCTGCCAGTCCGATTGTAATACCGGTCACAGCTGCTGATGATTGTACTACAGCGGTGAAAATCATGCTGATAATCACTACTTTTGTGAAGCCAATCAAATGTGTGGCATCCAAACCTGAGATTACCTCTTTTATTTCAGGAATTTCCTGAAGAGGCTTAAACCCGCCTGACATCAGTTCAAGCCCGAAAAACAGCATTCCCAGACCCAGGACAGCCATTGCAGTGTTGCGGTACTTTTCTTTTTTAGCAAAAATAAAGAAAAATACCGTAATACCGATTAGAAGGGGACCATATTTTGCAATATTCAGGGTAAGGAACCAAAGGGACAGTGTGGTTCCGATATTCGATCCGAAAATTACTCCTATTGCCTGTATAAGTGACATCAGACCGCTGTTTACGAAGCCTACCACCATTACAGTGGAAGCAGAGCTTGATTGCAGTACAAACGTAACTCCGATGCCTACAAGTATTGCGCGCAGCCTGCTACTGGTTGCTGCACCTACAAGGTTATTAAGCTTGCTGCCTGCGAGTGCCTGCATGCCGTCAGACATGAATCGCATACCGAGAAGAAATATGCCTAGCCCTGCAAGCACCTGTTGAAACATAGTAAAAATTACGCTATTCATATAAAATGTTTTAATTTAGTGGAACTCCACTCCTTGAAAAGCGACACATTTTTGCATTTTCCTCTAAAAAAGTCGAGAATTGATTTTTATCGGTATAACCGTATACGGGTGCTTCCATTTGAGTGCACTGTATTTAAAAGTCATAACTCAACTGCCAATTTATCGCCTCAAACGCATTTTTTAGCGCAGTAATAGTCGGTTGTGGGTAGAGGTACTCAGCACTATAAGCTACTACACCGAAAGAGATTGCCGTCCCCAATGTCGGTCCGACAAAACGGTGCGGACGGCTTAAAGGACCACTACAGAGATGGATAAAGGGCTTTTCCAAAACCTCTTTAAGCTTTATCGTCGTCTTGAAGGCCTCCGCCAATTCATCTCCTGTGCTGACATGCGTCACGATCTTGACGACATCGGCACCACGCTCCTCAAACGCCTGCAGCTGCGCCACCACTTCACTACAGCTGCGTGCTGCACTTGTATGCGAAGAGATCACCACCTCGGCACCGCGTGCATGAATCTCCTCAATCAGCTCTATCTGTCGTTGGATGGCACTTTTACAATACGTTATCTCATGCTGTGAGGGATCGTATAGATCACCCATTACATCGATCATTGCTGCCCCGGCTGACGCCGCCTCCAGCAGGAGTTTCTGCCGCTCCTCATCGCTGCTGTCACACCAGCTATCGTTGCGATAGAAGGTAAACATCACCGGCAGCGCAACACTTTCCACTACCTGTCGCAACACTTCGCCATTACGAAACTCCGGCTTGAGATCCCAGAGTTCGGCTGCTACACCACGCGCTCCCAGTGCCTCGGCATTACGGGCAGCTGCAATCAACGCCTCAGGTGTCTGCCCCGAAAAGATGCCGGTCAGTACGGGGAAGCGCTCGCGCAAAAATGAGGGTCGCACTCCTCTCGTGCCGCTCATACCGCGCCTCTCGGTGTAACCAGCACCACTTTACCCAGATTTTCGGCACGCTCCAGAATCGCCTGTCCTGCCGCCGCCTCGCTGAGCGGCAACACCTCGTGCAGTGCTACCTTGATCCGGCCGGCAGCGATCGCAGGCCAGATCTCTTTTTCCAGTTCTGCCAGAACACGCGCCTTCACCTCCAGGGGCCGACTACGCAGCGTACTGCCGATCAGCCTGATGCCACGCCGGAAAAAGGTGTTGATATCGAGTTCGCTCACCGCTCCGCCCAGTGTGGCGATCACCACCCAGCGGCCACCCGCCGCCATCGTCTCCAGCGCAGCGCCCAACTGCGGCCCCGCGACACAATCAAGCGCCACATCAACCGGATGCCGGGCCAGGACGGCGGCGATCGAGTCGCGCTTGCGATTAATGACGAGATCAGCCCCCAGCGCAGTGACAAAGCGCTCCTTCGCCGGCGAGCTGACGCTGGTAACGACACTGGCACCCAGCTCTTTGGCGAGCTGAATCGCCGCCATGCCGACACCACTGGCTCCCGCCTGGATAAAGACCCGCTCGCCTGGTTTGAGTCGGGCTTCGATGCAGAGATTGAGCCAGGCAGTGGCAAAAACTTCCGGCAGTGCCGCCGCTTCAGCCAGTGAAAGCCCCTCTGGTATCGGCATCAGCAGTTGCGGCGGCAGTGCGATACGCTCGGCATAGCCACCTCCGCCCAACAGGGCGCAGACGCGATCACCGGGACGCCAGCGGCTGTCTGTCGGTGCCTCCAATACAACACCTGCCGCCTCAAGTCCGGGCCACTCCGGCCACTCCGGCGGAGGCGGATAGTTGCCGGCACGCTGCATCAAGTCGGCACGGTTAATAGCAGTAGCATGAATCTCGAGTAATACCTCTCCCGGCTTCATCACCGGCTCAGGTACCTCGCTCCACTGCAATCTCTTATCTTCTGTAATTACAATAGCCTTCATTCTGCTCCTCTAGTCAAGTGTAGCAATAGTATCAATCTTATCAACTATTTCTGCCGGCAACGGACCGGCTAGAACGTAGTCGATATTGGCTCGCAGGTGGCCTACCTCACGCGCGCCGCAGACGTGTGTGTGAATCTCCGCTATGCCGAGAATATAGCGTAATGCCATTTCAACCAGTCCGATCCCCGTCGCATCGGAGAGATCATAAAGTTGCAGCAGCTTGCGCCCCAGCAGCGGATGCTCCTCTTTGGTCGGATGTTCGATCAGTCGCTGTGCCAAAACACGATCTTTTGTCACCATATTAATCACACCATCAGTTCCGTGCCGCAGGGCACCGCCCAGTACGATACCGACATCATGCCTGATAGCCGTGGGAATCAGACGCTGCCGCATCTCCTGTTGCAAGAGGCTCATACCACCGGCTGCCAGCACCAGATCGAAACGATCGGTTGCAATCAGATCAGACATCAAATCAAAATCCCGTCCTCCCATGCCGATAGCACCTATCAACCCCTCTTTCTTAAAACGCTCCAACACATTCATAACCGGTGCTGCTCCGCTCTGCCAGTCAAGCCCCATGCCTCCCGACAGGGTATGTGAATCAACACCGCATCCAACCTCTCTAGACGCATCAGCCACATGCTGTGTCTTATGACACGTTCGAGTGCCGCCTCATTTTGATAGGCGTCCTCTCCGAGGTTCCTAACAACTGTTCGATCCAGAAATCCAACTTTAGTGCTGATAAAGCACTCTCGATTCCGATGACGCTGCAGTGCACGCCCCAGCAACTCTTCGCTCTCGCCAAACCCATACATAGGAGCGGTGTCAAAGTAGTTGATGCCCGCCTCAAATGCCAGATCGAAAATAGCCTCCGCCTCAGCTTGTGCTACACCGAACTCACCTGTCAACTGATAGCATCCCAACCCCAACCCGGTAACATCCAGACCGGTACGCCCCAGACGGCGTCTCTGAATTACTTTTTCTCTCTTCACTTCTTCCGCATCCTTTTTTATTTTTGCCATGGCAATACGCCGGCAGCTGCCAGGACCACCTCGTATACCAGCGTGTCATGCATCGCACTCAACTGAGGCTTCGCATCGCCTCTGATCTCGGCTGCCCACTCCAACAACTGTGCTGCATAGCGATCCGTAGTAATGCCAAAATCAAGCGTATGCACGCCGGCATTATAGCCGGGAATCGCTTTTTTGAGCTCCAGGTTCAGTCGAAACGGCTGCCCGTCGAACCTCTCCAAGGGGGCGAGTTTGACGCTTCCATTCAACCCGTCTATCTTAAGACCGCGCCGTGGCAAGCCACCAACCACCCGACTGCTGGCGCTAACAGTCGCAAGTGCTGCCGCATACTCCAACACTGCCAGGCAGTTGTTTGCCGGGGTACTGCGCTCCTCCGGTGCACTCTTCAAAAAAGGCACTACAGAGACAGGTCGTCCCATAAGTGCCACTATAAAGTCGATCAGATGGCAGCCCAGATTGAACATTACACCGCCCTCCAGCGCCCCGATATACTCCTGATAGGCATCACCGCCGTAATCGTGATTCATATCAGCTTCAATCTTGAAAACCGGTCCCAGCCAGCCTGCCTTTACCGCCTTGCGAATCCACATTAAGGCAGGATTATTACGAAACATATACCCCATCTGAAAGGGAATAGCTCGCGCCTCACAGTTCTGGCGAAGTTCTTTGAAGAGAGCGAGATCGGTGCCGCCAGGTTTATCCATGTGAATCGCCACACCACGCTCCATACAGCGCAGCGCTGTCGGTACCAGATCACCATTGGCTGTCTCAACCATCACCGCTTGCAGTCCCTCAACCTCCAAGAGCTCCCTCTCCGTCAACCAGGGGAGACCGGCATAAGCCTGCAGATCATTACCGATGAAACGTGGTGCCGACGAGTGGCGATCATCCACCACCCCGACTATCTCAAAGCTATCTGTTAAACGACGCATACTCGCCATCTTGACGGCTGCATGCTCATGTGTAATGCCGATCTGTCCGACCTTAATCTTTCTCATTCTTCTTCACTCCTTCATTCTGCCCAGTTGAACTCCTGATTCTGTTCTTTAACGATTTCACTGATTCTAACTACCTCAAGTGCTTGCTCACTAGTAACAGGGAAGGGGGTTATACCCTTTAAGGCGGCATAGAGGCGTGCTGCGAGTTCAATCTCCACCTGCACCCACATTGAAGTTTCCGGCACTACGATGCGCCGCTCCTCAATCCAGGGCAAAACGGGATCGGAGTGCATAGCGCCTGCCGGTCCATCACCCACCACTGCCTCTTCGGCTGCCGGCCATTGAAACTCCGGGGCAAGATACTTCAGCACGATCTCTTTCTGTTTCTGCCCGTAATACAGTACACCGCGATCTCCATATATAGCACAATAGGGCTCTGTCACTGCAAAAGCATTGCCGATCTCCAGCTCTGCCACTACCTCATTCTTGCCGAAGAGTGTAATCTTCACATGATCGTCGCCATCGCAAGGGGTCAGAATCCGCCGCAGGTAGCTCTCAACCTTACGTACCGGAGCTCCCAGCCACTGTAGCCCTTGATCAATAATATGCGGTCCCCAGACACTGAGTTGACCACCACCATGCTCCAGTTGCATCTGCCAGTCGCTACGGCGCATAAAGTTGTGATGCTTACGAATCTTGACCAGATAGACACTGCCGAGAATACCGCTTGCCACAATTTCACGTGCATTCATAAAGGCGGGCTCAAAACGGTGGTTATGCCCGAAGTAGAGCTGCTCCGGATAACGTGCCACCAATTGCTGCATCTGCTCGTAATCGGTCGTGGTCACAGCGATCGGTTTCTCCAGTAGAACCCTCTTGCCGGCCGCCAGCGCCTCAGTAGCATGGCGCACATGATCAAGTGAACGTGTCGCAATAATTACGAGATCCACTGCCGGGTCGGCCAGAAAAGCAGCGGACTCATGATACGGGGTACCACCAAACTTAGCCGCTGTCTGCTCCAGTGCTCCTTTAGAGCGATCGCATAATGCCACCAACTTATACTCTTTGTCGCGGCATGCAAAAATCTCAGCGTGCTGTCGTCCAATTCGACCTACTCCCCAAACTCCAAAATTAATCGTATCCATCTTAGCTATATACTCCAACTTTAGTCGTCCTTCTGTTCATGACACACATCACCGTATTCGATATGCACCCCGAATTATAGAAGCACTCCACCAAGAAGGAAAATCTTCAACAAATCATGAATCAACGTGGCTGCAATATTTTTCATGAAACAAATCTCCAGATAGAATCCGATAAAAACGTAACAATACCACTTAATCTGAATAAATTCAACTTCTGACCAGCCGGCAACCAGTGGGCAATAGGCTGCGAGAGTCTGGCTACATCGATGCATTTCATGCGCTGTAGTAGTAGAGCAAATCGTTATCATAATCGGACCGCTCGGAAAGCTGTCCGGGGTTGCCTGATGATGATTAAATCGTATCAAAGTCATGATATAAGGGGACGATGCAAAATGTTTGATCTCGGATCAGAATTCTTGCACTGGCAAGTTCCATTTGATACGATCCGCAGATATTCACTTAATTATTAATACAACAGGGATTGTTCATGAACAACAAAAGAAAAATAAAAACTATCTCTCTGATTACATGTCTCATTGCTTTGCTTTCCATGAAAGTTTCAGCGGAGATCTTGTCGTTTGCGAGTCCGTTTTCGGATAACGCTGTACTCCAAAGGGAAATGCAAACTCCTGTATGGGGAAAAGCAGAACCCGGAGCTACCGTTGAATTCAACGTCAAGAAAGATAATAAGGTTGCTTTCAAGGCAAAGACCAAGGCAGATTCAGAGGGTAATTGGCTGATAGAGACAAAGCCCTTCAAGGCGGGCGGACCGTATACTGTTACCATAAAATCTTCAGGCAGCGAAGATGTAACAATTTCCAATGTTCTTTTTGGAGATTTGTGGGTATGTTCAGGACAATCAAATATGGAAATGAGCTACGGATGGGGGCTTACCCGCGGTAAAGAAGACATTGAACAGGATACTTATGATGATATAAGGCTTTTGCATGTGCCCAACAGAACGTCTGCCGTTCCGACATTAGATTTTGCGTCTAATTGGAAAATATGCAATCCGGAAGCTGCCAAAAGATTTACAGCTTGCGGATATTTCTTCGGTGCTGCATTAAAAAAAGAATTACCTGATGTTCCAATCGGACTCGTTGATTCTACATGGAGCGGAACGTACATCCAGACATGGCTTTCCCTTGACAGTCTTGCAAAGGTTCCTGAGGTAGCAGAAGTTGCACTGGATCGCAAAGTTGCAGTTGAAAACTGGTTTAATGGCAATGCCGCAGAAGAGTACGAGGAAGCACTCAAACAATGGGAAGCTACGTTAGATATGTTTGCGAATGCAGAAATAAAGCCATTCGAAGACAGCTTTGATGATTCGGACTGGCAGAGAACAGCTATGCCAAATAACTTCAATACTCATGCAGGAGCTGATTTCGATGGGGTTGTATGGTACAGATTCAATGTTGAGCTCACAGGGGAGCAAGCAGGGTCAGAAGCCGTTCTCACCCTCGGGGCAATAGATGATGAGGATGTAACGTATGTCAATGCGAGGAAAGTCGGCGGACTCACAAGACATAACGAGTTTCGCAAATATTCCCTGCCTGCAGGAACTTTGAAGGAAGGTTCCAACCTTATCGCAATACGCGTTACTGACACAGGACAGACCGGTGGGCTGACCGGCAAGGCTGACGATGTAGCGCTTATTATCGGTGAAGAGAAGATTCTTCTCGGCGGAGACTGGGCGTATCACGTAAACAGGGTTGATTTTGTAAAAAAACCCGAAAGATTCGATCAGGTAGCTGCCAATTCGTACAGCGCATGTTATAACGGTATGATGGTGCCCCTTTTCCCGCTTGCTGTTAAAGGTGCAATCTGGTACCAGGGTTGCTCCAACGTTGGCGGAGAGGCTTTGTATACAAAGTTCTTCGAAGCTATGGCGGAAGATTGGCGTGAAAATCTCAAAGGCGGAGATTTTCCGATCTATCTCGTGCAACTTGCCCCGTTTATGCAGACACATAAAGAGCCTTATAACAGTGCCTGGGCGAGGATGCGCTGGACGATGACTCAGATCGGGGAAAATGTAAAAAACTCCGGGACTGCAATAATCCTTGATGCCGGTGATCATCATGACATACATCCCAAAGATAAAAAGACGGTAGGGGAGCGACTTGCGCGTCTTGCTCTGAACCGTACCTATGGTCGCAAGGATATTGTAGAGACAGGTCCGTATCCAACCGGTGTAGTCAAAACAGACAACGGTCTTGAAGTTTCTTTCAAGTACGCCGATAGTCTTAAAACAACCGACGGGGGAGGGGATGTAATTGGTTTTCAGGTAGTAGATGCCGACGGTAAAGCATCGTGGGCGAAAGCCTCCCTGGCAAACAACAAGGTGATAGTTGAAACTCCCAAGGATGTTGAAGTTGTGGCAGTACGTCATGCCTGGGACGATTATCCCGTCTATAACCTCCTGAATGGTGCCGATATTCCATGCGGTCCATTCCAGGTTTCAGTAGAATAACTAAAGATTGAATGCATCAAAAAAAGCCATGCCGTTTCAGCGGTATGGCTTTTTTGTTTATATTCTCAGGGACAATATCAGGCTTCGTCCATTGAGTACAGGTAACGCTTGACCTTCTGGGTCGTAGTTTTCTCCAACGGTTCAAATCGTACATGTATGCGGCGAGGTCGTTTATAGTCGGCAATCTCTTTAACAGTTCTTTGAACTTCTTTCTTGCACAGTTCAATAATTTCATCATCTGTCATGGACTGGCCTTTTTCTTTGCGATCCTCTTCAAATCTGTCGAGATTCGGGACAACAATAACTCCTACACGTTCTCCTGTTTCTCCATTCAGGCGATATCCTATAACAACAGATTCAAGGATATAATCACTTGCCTTTATTGCAAGCTCCACTTCCTCCGGGTATATATTTTTACCCTCCCTGTTTACAATGAGGCTTTTTTTCCTGCCTGTAATAGTAAGGTATCCGTCCTTGTCCATTTTACCCAGATCACCGGAGCAGAACCATTCGCCATCAAACACCTCTGCCGTGGCAGCGTCGTTACGGAAATATCCCTGCATAACAATCGGACCCTTGATCTGGACTTCGCCGATGCCGTTCTCGTCCGGATCTTTAATCCTGACAGGGCAACCGGGAAGTGCTTTTCCAACCGACCCGAAGCGAATATCGCCTTCCTCATGAAGAGCTGCGATGGGGGAAGTTTCAGTAAGTCCATAACCCTCAAATGCAAGAATACCTAATTTTTTGAAAGTTTTCAGCATTTCCGGATCTGATGCTGCACCGCCACAGATGATCATGCGCAAGCGTCCGCCAATATTTTCAACGACTTTCTTGCCTACAACCCTGCTCAATCCAATCTTCATCATAATCCTTGCAGCAGGATTCCGGTTGAGTTTTGCAAGTATGGCTTTAAGCATTTTTTCTGCAAGAAGCGGCACAGCAAGCAATATTGTGGGAGATACCTCTTTCATGTTTTCTGAAATGGTACGAAGGTTCTCAACCATACTTATTTCGCATTTGCAATGTAGCGGTATAAGGAAGTTGGCAGTAAATGCGAAGGCATGGTGAAGAGGGAGCACAAGAAGAAAATTGTCATCAGGAAAAACTTTGAAATACTGCAATGAACTGTCCAGTTGCGCAATGAAATTATTATGCGTGAGCATAACTCCCTTGGCACGACCGGTTGTGCCCGATGTGTAAATTATAGAAGCTAAATCTTTCGATGCAGGCATATTCCTGTCGAAAAAAGAGTCAGGCTCTGTCGATTTCTTTTCTGTTGCTTTCATCAACGATTCGAAATCAACATGCAGAATATTGTGCTCCTTTTTGCTGGCAGAAAAAACTCCATCAAGCATGACAATACCTGTCTCTTATACACATCT
>LSQX01312558.1_pt1 | contig 10608 bp, 10 predicted proteins | sample 654561 | NCBI WGS metagenome assembly LSQX01 (sample SAMN04489861, study PRJNA283612) | anaerobic digester metagenome | isolation source: 4 biogas reactors fed with cattle manure at either 37C or 55C with and... | place: Denmark: Kongens Lyngby | collected 2014 | reverse complement strand
GGTGGGCGCCCGGTGGGCCGGGCGCTGCCTCCGCTCCGTGCACGCCCGATGCGCCGGGCGAGCGGCCCAGCCTTCCCGCCCAACCCACGGGCACATGCGCCATCCAAATAAAAAAATCCTGTCCCACGTAGTGGGACAGGCGGCAGGCGCAGCCCTACAGAGGTAGCCTGGCAGACGTAGGCCAGCAGTCCCAAGCAGGCAGGCGCAGCCCGGCAGACCCGCCCCGGCCGTCCGAGTCCGGCAGACGGACCGGGGTCCGCATCTCACCGCGGCCCCTCACTGCGCTCCCTCACTGCACCCAGGCGTCTACCCGGGCCAATGCCTGCGTCCAAGTCATTCCGGTACTGTGCCATCCCGTTCGATGCGGGCAACGTAGTTGCGGTAGGCGCGGCATTGTCGTTCGAAGAAGCGGACGAGGGCACTGCCCGCAGGTAGCGGCACGACGGGCGCGGTCCCGCATAACTTGGCTTCCATCCTCTCGAGGCTGAGGTCCGACGCATACACGCTGATCAGCTGTATCCCTTCGGCTTCACACAGCTCCGCTTTGATGGAGTCGAGTCGCTGTCGCTCCAGCAGTTGGTCCGCCGTGGCGGTATACGGGGTACCCAACCGGTAATGTTGCGGCCCTTGAAACTCGAAGGCCAGATTGGCGGACCAGTACCACCTATCAAGTTCAAGTCGGCCCGACCCGTCGCCCGTGACGAGCCATTCGGGGCGGGCATTATCGATGTAATCTGGTCTGCGCAGAAGCAAGTCGAGGAGGCAGCGCATGAGCCACTCGCCCCTGTACTGTATTCCGTCTCTCATGCGGGAGAGCAAAGTAACGAAGCTCTCCTCGACTCCCAGGGGCATCCACGGTATGACCGCCGTGCCGTTGGCGAGCCGTACTTCGTACGCCCAGCCCGTTGCTACAAGCCGCCTTGCCGCAGAGCGGAACGTCTCGTACGGCATGCCGCTCTCCCGGGCAGTCGCCCGCATGGAATGACCCGGCCTGTTCCACAGCACGCCGTACACCTTCACGTCCGTTGAAAGCAGCTCAGGATCGGTGAACAAGCGATCATACACGGTAGCCACGAACTGCGAATACAACGACACGGGCACACCCCTCTCAGCACACCGTCGGGGTTCCCGTGGACTGACGCATGACCGGCGCCCGTTGCCAGCGTATCATTTTCCGCTTGAGCTGCCAAGGTTGGGTGCGAAAGCCGAGCTGCCAAGTAAGAGCGGCAGCAGGGCCGGCGGACGACCCGTAGAGCCCGACGCGCACGCCGCTCACCCTGCTACACCGCCAGGGCCTTCTGTCGCACCTCCTCCAGCGCAGCGATGACGGCTTCCATTGTCTCCGCCGGGGCGCCGCGGCGCTCGAGCTGGTCAAGGGCGTCACGCAGCTCGGCGAAGGCCTCCCACAGCCGGTTGTCCCAGGGCTCGACTGGCAGCTCCCGGCCCGCACGCACCGTCCGGACCCGGGCAGGAGCCAGCTCCACGGTTTGGTCCAAGGCCGGTATGTGGACGTCGAGCCCCAGTTCTTCCCGTATGCGGCGGGCCAGGGCGTCCTGGGCCTTGCGCTCGCCGTGGACCAGGTAGATCCGTTTCGGAGGCACCGGGAACGCCTTCACCCAATCCATCAGCTCGCCTTGATCCGCGTGGGCCGAAAATCCTTCGATGCTGTGGATCTCCGCCTCAACTCGCACCGACTCGCCGTGAATCCGCACGACCTTCGCCCCGTCCACGAGCCTACGTCCCAAGGTCCCGGCCGCCTGGTAGCTCACCATTACCACCGAGCATTCCGGCCGCCACAGGTTGTGCCGCAGGTGGTGCTTGATGCGTCCCGCCTCGCACATCCCCGACGACGAGATGATCACGGCGCCGGACTTGATCTTGTTCAGCTCCTTCGATTCCTCCACGCTGCGGGTGATACGCAGATCCCGCAGGTACAGGGGGCAATCGCCTACCACCGCTGCGAACCGCTGGGCCTCCTCGTCGAAGCTTTCCACGTGGTTGCAGAAAATGTCGGTCGCGCTCGCTGCCAGAGGGCTGTCGACGATGATGTTGGCCGGGTCGAGTTCCCCCGCGTGGATGAGACGGTGCAGTCCGTAAAGCAAGTCCTGTACGCGGCCGACGGCGAAGGCGGGGATGATCACGTTGCCGCCGCGGGCGAAGGTCTTCTTTACAATTTCGGCGAGCTGGTTGTAGCGGTCTTCGTTGTCGTCCCGGGGCCGGTCGCCGTACGTCGATTCCATCACCACGGTGTCCACTGCGGGCAGGCGGGCGACGTCCACGATCAACGGCTGGTCCGGCACGCCGATGTCCCCCGAGAAGGCGATGCGCTGGGGCTGCGCTCCGGCCGGGGCGTAAGTCAGAGTCACACTCGCCGCGCCCAGCATGTGCCCGGCGGGCCACAGGGTCGCCGTCAGGTCGGGACCTACCTGGAAGCTTTCGCCGAAATCGCGGGTTTGCACTAAGGTGCAGGCCCGGTCGGCATCCTCCGGCGTGTAGATCGGCTCGAGGAGCGGCTTGCGTTGGCGTGCCCTCTTCCGGTTTAGGCGCTCCACTTCGCTCACCTGGATGTGCGCCGAGTCGGCCAGCATGATGTGCAGGAGGTCTTTCGTCGGGCCCGTGGTGTAGATGGGTCCCGAAAAGCCGTGGCGCACCAGCTTGGGCAATAGTCCGGAGTGGTCGATGTGGGCGTGGGTCAAAATGACGGCATCGACCGAGCGGGGGTCGAAGGGGAAGGAGCCGTAGTTCCTCTCGTTCAGGGCCTTGCTGCCTTGAAAGAGCCCGCAGTCGACGAGCAGGCGTGTACTTCCCGCCTCGAGGAGGAAACACGATCCCGAGACGACCTCCGCTGCGCCGTGAAAAGTGAGCCGCATAGGATGACCGCCTTTCTATGTATTCAATTGCGAAAAGCGCCGGCAAAAGAAAAGCGCAGTCGACAGCTGGCGCTCGCGCTCACGCTGCCGACCGCGCCCTGGGAGGCTGCGTCACTTAAATCCCGGCGGTTTGTTCGGCCGGCACGTAGGGAAACTGCACCGGGCGTCCGGTCCGGGCCGACTCGTACATGGCCAGTACCATCTCCATGGCCACCTTGCCGGCCTCGCCGTCGATGACGGGCTTCTCACCCTTCAGGACACTGGTGTAGAAATCGATGATTTGCCGCTTGTGGCTGTTGCCCCAGTAGTCCTTGCCGACGATCTTGTCCGGAGCCTGCTGCACGATGCGCCGCTCGTTCCCTATACGGATAGTTGCTTCGCTGCCGATCAGCTCGACCCTTCCCTCGGTGCCGACGATCTCGAGGTAGATGGGAGCATCGTACACGTAGAAGCAGTTCGCGTAGACGCAAGCGATGGCGCCGTTTTTGAACTTGATGTAGGCCTCGGCCACGTCATCGACGTCGATGTACTCGTGCGCCCGGGTGTCGTAGGTCGCCCGGATGCTTTCGACCTCGCCGACGAACCACTGCATCAGGTCGATCGTATGGATGGCCTGGTCGATAAGGACGCCGCCGCCTTCTTTATCCCACGTGCCCTTCCAGTCGCTCTGCTTGTAATAGTCATCCGAACGGTCCCACGTGATGAACGCCCTGGCTCCCCGGATCGCGCCGAGCTTGCCCGAGTCGATAGTCTCCTTAATGGCCACCGACGCGTCGTTGTAGCGGTTTTGGAAGATGACCCCGAGGGCGACGTTGTTCCGCTTTGCCGCCTCGATCATGGCGTCGGCATCCGCTACGGAAATCGCCATGGGCTTTTCGGTCAGCACGTGCTTGCCCGCATTTGCAGCCGCGATGGTCATCTCGGCGTGCAGGTGGTGCGGGGTGCAGATTTGGATGGCATCGATGTCGTCGCGCTCGAGCATCTTCGTCCAGTCGGTGTAGGCATCGGCCTCGTACTTCTCGGCAAAGGCGCGGGCGCGATCTTCCTTGATATCCGCCACGGCGACGAGTTCCGTTTGCTCAGCTGCTTTCAACGCCTCGGCGTGGACTCTCGCCACGCGTCCGCACCCCACAAGACCCACACGAACCACTCGACTGCCAGCTTGCACCGTGAACACCTCCGAAGGCTCCCCTTCAGCGTGATGTAATCTGGTCACCTGGGGCTTTCCCGACGACCCGGTTATTTCTTCGAGGTCTGAACAAAGGGTCCTGCCACACTTGCGACATTTTACGCCGATTTCGCGACAGCCCAGGTAGAAGTATGGACGGATGCACCTTCGCCCGCCTATTGTTCCGTGTTTCACCGCCCCCTATGTTCCTGCCACTGCGCGCTTTCCGGTACGGGCATACTAACGCCATGATAACGCGCGGTGTGATCTACGGTGTCCTCGGTTGGCTCATCGAAATCCTTTGGACGGGAACGGGGAGCATTCTCCGCCGCGACCCCCGCCTGCGCGCCACGACGTACCTTTGGATGTTCCCGATATACGCCTTCGGTGGCCTGCTTTGCGAACGCCTGCACGGACTCATCCGGGGACAGCCGTGGGTGCTGCGCGGGCTCGTTTGGACCGTCGCGATCTTCACCATCGAGTACTGCACGGGCCGCCTGATCCGTGCCTGGGTCGGGCAAAGTCCGTGGAACTACGACGGAGCGCCCCTGGCAGTCGACGGGCTGATTCGCCTCGACTACGCGCCCGCCTGGTTTCTGCTGGGCCTCGGCTTCGAACGGGTGCACGATGCGCTCCGAACCGTCCTGCCGGTCGTGCCGCCGTAAGGAGCAGGCAGCCCCTCCGTGCTTTTCTTTCGCACCCGTGCCGGTACGTGTCAATCCGCGTACGCCGCCAAAGCCATGAAGGTAAGGAAGGCACGAAACGCTTCCAGGCCGTCTTCCGCCGTGTACCGTACCGTCAAGGGCCCGACGCGTTCGGCCTTCGGCATCATGGCAGCCGAGTCGGCCAGCTGCGTTGCGTTGAGGTCGACTTCCAGGGCGATGGGGGGCTGCGGGCGGAAGGGCGGGATCTCGCGCACTTTCCGTAAGGCCCGCGCCGCGCCTTCCCGAATCGCCTCCAGCGCGGCGGCCCGGGGCAGGTTTTCGGCGGCGTACTTGGTCAAGGCTCGCTTCACGACCACGGTTTCTACGGGACCCGGCAGCCCCTCCCGGACTTCCTTCGCCAAGCAGTCGTCGCCCGTCACCATCACCACGGGGACACCGAAGGCACCGGCAATCATCGCGTTCAGACCCCACTCGCCCACTTCCTGTCCGTTGAGCCGCACGCCGATGACGCGGGAGCTCCACGTGTGGGCCAGCACGCCGGGTCCGCCGCCCCGCGCGTGGTAGCCGATGAACAAGGCCGCCGCGAAGGTGTCGTCGAGGCCCGCCATCATACCGTAATCCTTCAGGCCTCCGCTCACCAAAGTGGCCCGCGGATCGAGCTCATGGGGCAGGAGGTTGCGCATGCCGTTGTGGGAATCGTTGACCAGAACGTGGCGCGCACCACCGTCAAACGCACCGGCGATCGCAGCGTTCGCTTCCTCGATCATCCAGCCCCGAGCGTGCATGTAGTCGGATTTGCCGGGCGTCACCTGATCCCAGCTCACGACGCCGGCCACACCCTCCATGTCGACGGAAACATATACTCTCATCGCGACACCCCGACTCTTGTGCATAGATGTAGGCCCTTCGATCAGTGGGAATATTGGCAGCGGACGTCGCGATTCCTGTCATCGAGGCGGGAAACGGCGATTCGACGCTTGACCCGCCCCAATGCAAGGGATAAGATTTTTTTGGTTCTTGGGTTTTTGTGGAAGCAAGAGTGACGGAGGGAGTGCGCGTTGTCACAAACTCTTCTGAGCGTCGAAGGGGTGGTGAAGGAGTTCGGGCGGAAAAGGGCCGTCGACTCCGTTTCATTCGCAGTGCGGCGCGGCGAGATCTTAGGCTTCTTGGGGCCGAACGGCGCGGGAAAGACGACCACCATCCGCATGATCATGGGCATCACCGCTCCCGATCAAGGCCGCATTACTTATCATGTCGACGGCCGGCAGGAAAACCGCGTGCCGAAGGAGCGGGTCGGTTACCTGCCGGAGGAGCGGGGGCTGTATAAAGAGGCCAGGGTGATGGACGTCCTGCTCTTTCTCGCCGGGCTGAAGGGTATGGACAAGAAGACGGCCCGGGCCCGCTCCATGGAGTGGCTCGAGCGCTTCGGATTGAAAGAATACGCCTTCGCAAAAGTGCAACAGCTTTCCAAGGGCATGGCCCAGAAGGTGCAGTTCATCGCCTCCGTCATCCACGATCCCGACCTCGTGGTGCTCGATGAACCGTTCTCCGGCCTTGACCCCGTCAACCAGGATCTGTTCAAGGCCGAAATCCGCAGGCTCGCCGCGTCGGGCAGTGCCGTGCTGTTGTCGAGCCATCAGATGAACCTGGTCGAAGAACTGTGCCACAGCATCTTCCTTATCCATCACGGCAAGCGGGTGTTGTACGGCTCCCTCTATGACATCAAAGCGGAGTACGGCGCCCACCGCGTGCGGATGCTGATCACGAGAAACGGGTGGACGCCGCCGCCGTCGCCGTTGGTGGAGGCCGACGAGCGAGACGGCGCCTGGTACACGTGCCTCTTGCGTCCGGGTGTCGCGCCCGTGGATTATCTGCGGTCCCTTCCCGACGATGCACCCATTGAGGAACTTAGCCTCTCGCGCATTTCCCTTCACGACATCTTCGTCCGCACGGCCCAGGGAGGTGTACCCGGATGAAAGGCTTATCGCACGTGTTTACCTGGGAAGTGACCCGGCACCTGAGGAACAAGCAATTTTTGATCGGCCTTCTTCTGACGCCCCTAATCTTCGTGGCGTTCGGCGCGATTCCGACCTTGCTCGCGTACTTCGACCGGCCGCAACAGTACGAGTACCTGGTCGTCGACGAGTTGGGTGTCCTCGATGACCTGCGAGCGAAGCTAGAGGGCAGCCGCGTTGCTTTGACCCCGCATTCAATGGATCCGGACGCGCTGCGGGAGAAGGTCCTCGCAGACAACGTCAACGGGTACTTCGTCCTGGACCGTACCTTTGTTGAGCAAGGCGTCTTGCCGATTTACGTGGCCAAACTGCAGATGCGGCCCGACGCGCTGGACAATGCATTGACCGATTTGCTGCAGGAAATACGCCTGGCAGAGCGTTCCCTAGACAGTGAAGTGCTTGCCTACGTCACGGCGCGGCCGGCCTTTATCCCGACGACGTTGGACGTGAAGGGCGAGAACACGATAGGCAACTTGCCGATGGCTATAGGGTTCAGCGTGCTCCTCTTCTTCTTGATCCTGGGCTCGGGTTCGATGCTGTTCATGAGCGCCTTGCAGGAAAAACGGGACCGGATGAGCGAGGTCGTCCTCTCGTCCATCGGTCCGGACGCGTTGTTTGCGGGGAAAATCGCGGGCCACTTTTTCCTGGGGATCGTCCAGGTGGTCGTATGGCTGGCGATCGGTCTGCCCGTGGCCTATTTCTTGCTCGACATTCCTCTGGGGGATTACATCACGCCGTCGCTCATTCCCGCGTACGCGGTGTTCACGTTGCTCGGGTACTTGCTCTTTGCGGCGATCTTCGTCGGCATGGGAGGAACGATGGACAGCATGGAGACGGCGTCGAATCTGCAGGGGATGGTCTTCATGCTGCCGGCGTTGCCCTTTTTCGTCATCGGTCCCATCATCGGCAACCCCGACGGCGCCATCGCTCGCTTCGCAACGCTTTTTCCCCTCACCAGTCCCGTCGTCACCATTCTGCGCTCCGGCTTCACGGTGCTGCGGACGTGGGAGTGGGCGGTAGCCGCCGTGCTGCTGCTTCTCACTACGGCGGTCATTATCAAGATGGCGGCGAAGATCTTCCGCGTCGGCATGTTGATGTACGGCAAGAATCCCGACCTCAGAGAGCTCATACGCTGGTTGCGGCACGCCTAAAGACCCGGCGTGCACCCAGGGACGGGCGGCGGAGAAACGGGGGACCCCTCCACGAGCGAGGGGTCCCTTTAAATGCAAGGGACTGCCCTTTTCGGACAGCCCCATGTTCAACGCCGCTCGTGGGTAGGCTTGCTCTCCTTAGAATACCGGGACGACCGCGCCCTGGTACTTTTCCAGGATGAACTCCCGCACCTCGGGCCGGGTGAGCACTTCGGCCAGTTTCTTCAGTTCGGGCCGGTCCACCTCGCCGGCTCGGACGGCCACTACGTTTGCATAGGGCGACTCGGAGCCTTCGATGAGCAGCGATTCGGTCAAAGGATCGAGCCCGGCCTCGAGCGCATAGTTCGTGTTGATTACCGCCGCGTGGACGTCCTGCAATGCACGGGGCAGCATGGGCGCTTCCAGGGGAACGAAGCGCAGCCGCTTTGGATTGTCCACGATGTCGAATTCGGTCGCTTCGAGCCCGACGCCGCTGCGCAGCCGGATGATTTCCGCCTCATGCAGCAGGAGCAGTGCCCGCCCGCCGTTGGTCGGGTCGTTCGGGATGGCGATCTGCGCACCGTTCGGAAGGTCGTTCACGTCGGTAAACCGGGAGCTGTAAAGGCCCATCGGCTCCACGTGCACGCGCACCAGGACCTCAAGATTGAGCCTGTGGTCAGCAGAGAAAGTCTCCAAGTACGGCACGTGCTGGAAAAAGTTGGCGTCCAAGCTGCCGTCGGCGAGCCGCAAGTTCGGCTGGACGTAGTCGGTAAACTCGACGATTTCCAGCGTGATGCCTTCTTGGGCCAACAGGGGCTTGACGAACTCGAGGATTTCCGCGTGGGGCACCGGTGTCGCGCCGACCTTGATCACGGTCTGGGCGCCGGCCGCGCCGGTGCAGAGGGCAAGGATGATGAACAGAACGACTCCCGCAAATACTTTACGCATATGTGTAACCGCCTTTCTTTTCAGGTTTCGCTTTGTACTCGGGTCGGACGGAGGTTCTCCGTACGCCCGTAGCTCCCACGAGCTGTTGCCTTGCGGCCTGGCCTACGACGTGTGGCGATGGTCGAGGCGCCGGGCGATCCAGCTGCCTACGCTCTGAAACAGCTGCACGAGGATCACCAGGATGACCACGGTGTACAGCATGATGTCGCCTTGGAACCGTTGGTAGCCGTAAACGATGGCCAGGTTGCCCAGGCCGCCACCGCCTACCGTGCCGGCCATGGCCGAATAGCTGACCAGGCTGACTGTCGTGATCGTGACCGCTAACACGAGAGCCGGCAAGCTTTCGGGCAGCAGCACCTTGTAAATGACCTGCCACGGCGTCGCCCCCATGCTGAGGGCCGCCTCGATGACGCCGCGGTCCACCTCCAGCAAAGCGCTTTCCACCAGGCGTGCCACGTACGGTATGGCGCCGACCGTGAGGGGCACGATGGCGGCCGTGGTGCCGATCGAGGTGCCCGCGATCCACCGCGTGAACGGGATGATCGCTACCATGAGAATGATGAACGGGATGCTGCGCCCGATGTTCACCACCGTACTCGCGATGCTGTTGATGACGGCGTTGGGCATGATGTGGTCGCGCCGCGTTACGACGACCAGCACCCCCAGGGGCACGCCCAGCAAATTGCCGAAGAGCGACGACGCGAAGACCATGTACAGGGTCTCTAAGGTGGCGGGCCAGATCCTCATGGTCATCTGATTCCAGAACACGATGAACGCTTCGTTCTCAAGCAGTGGCAATGGCCGTGGCCTCCTTCAAGAGACGCCGGGTCATCGTGGCCTGGGGATTGGCGAACACCTCGTCCACCGGACCGACCTCGACCACGTGGCCTTGATCCAACACCGCGACGCGATGGCACGTGGAGCGCACTACGTGCATCTGGTGGGTCACCATCACGATCGTCAGCCCAAGGCTTCGGTTGATGCTCCTCAGCAGATTCAGGATGGAGACGGTGGTCTCCGGGTCAAGGGCCGACGTCGCTTCGTCGCAGAGCAGGATGCGGGGCTCGGTGGCCAGCGCCCGTGCGATGCCGACGCGCTGCTTTTCGCCGCCGCTCAGTTCGGCCGGATAGCGGTCGGCCTTGTGCGAGAGGCCGACGAATTCCAACAGCTCCGCGACTCGCCTTGCCCGTTCTTTCTTCGGCTTTCCGACGATCTCCATGGGGAAGGAGATGTTTCCCGCGGCCGTCCGGTTGGCCAGGAGGTTGAAGTGTTGAAAGATCATGCCGATGCTCCGGCGCACGCTGCGCAGCCTCCGGCCCGAGAAGCCGGTTACGTCGATTCCGTCTATCAAGACGGTCCCTTGTTCCGGCCGCTCAAGCAGGTTGATGCAGCGGATGAGGGTGCTCTTGCCGGCGCCGCTCAGCCCGATGATGCCGAAAATCTCGCCCGGCATCACGTCGAGGCTGACGCCCTTGAGCGCCTGCACTTGATTGGGACCCTTGCCGTATGTTTTGTGGACGTCGCGCAGACTCAAAATGGGTTGCACCGGCACGTCGATCACCCCACTGCCCGTTGACGCCGGCCTCAAGACGATTTGTCGCTTTACCACGAGCTACTTCACCACAACTTGCCCCGGGGCGAACTGACTTAGGTAAGACGGGTAGTACATGTAGCAAAAAAGCCTCTTCACATACGAGAAGAGGCATTCAGCGTCGTATCCTCCTCTCATCTCTCCGCGACGCGCGAGGCGTCCGGCAGGATTTAGCACCTGGCTTTCCCTGCGGAAAGCTGGTTGCCGGGTTTCATCGGGCC
>LSQX01295689.1_pt1 | contig 10608 bp, 8 predicted proteins | sample 654561 | NCBI WGS metagenome assembly LSQX01 (sample SAMN04489861, study PRJNA283612) | anaerobic digester metagenome | isolation source: 4 biogas reactors fed with cattle manure at either 37C or 55C with and... | place: Denmark: Kongens Lyngby | collected 2014 | reverse complement strand
TCTTCAGCTATGAGCTCCAAAACAGTTGACCTCATTATAACAGGGTGTTCACGAAAGCTTGCATGGAACTTCTCGGGTGTGCGGTACACTGTAGGCCATACCAGAACATGCCCCCGAACACTCATCCCTGCATTCTTGTAAAAGCTCATGCAGTCCTTGGTTTTTTGCCACCCATCATTCCTGTCAGATTCAAAATGTACCCATTTGAGCTCATTTTCCAACACTACAGAATTGTAATAATTTGTGGTAACAAAACGGTACTGTTCCACATCGGCTTTATTACTGCCGAAGAAAGCATATACACGCACTGCAGTACCGAAACGAAAAGCATGAGAACGTTGTTTGATTCTAACATCGGCGCTGCTGACCGGTTTGCCGTTCTCATCTGAAACTTTAATTTCCAAATTTCCCTTTCTATACTTCTCAATCCTGCGTTCAGCTTCACGCCTCCACATGGCATCAGAAGCGCGTCCCGGATAATTCCAGTCAGGTCGTGCAATTTGAGATATATCTGCCCCTTCCGGAAACGCCAATATCAAAAGGCCGCCAACTTCTATTGTTTGCGCCTTATGCCCGAAGATACCGGTAAATGAAAGAGTACCGGGAGGGAAATCCATTTCTACAGGAGTTGTCTTTACGTAGTAACGCTTCCACTCTTTAGAGAGCATCTTGCAATCATAAAAATTATTAACTCTTCCTTTATGATATTTCCCAATACTTGAATGAAAATATGCCTGCAGAGTCGCCCCTGCACCATCGTCGACAATTTGAGGTGCCTTCTCTCCCCTTGCCCAAAAAACTGCCAGCAGAGATTCTCCCTTTTTAATCGTTTCCGTATTTCTTAACCGGAAGCTTCTATCCCAATACAAAGAAGGTTTCTCATCAATTGACAAAATAAAACTCTTCGAAAATGGAAACCCTTCCACTTCCGCATCTCGTCTTTTGATTACCTTGTCCGAGACTTTGAAGAACCTGTCCATTCCCCCACCCGACTCAATGGCAGAAAGAACAGCGTCTTCGCTGTTACACGCAATCGGGCGAGAAATACCGGCATCAGAGAATTCGTCAATCAATGATCTTGTGTATTTGTCCTGAATAGTTTCAGACGCTTGCACTGACGTTGCAGGCAAAAACAGAAGTGCCGCAAATATTATACCTGGCGCTAAACAAGTCCTCATTATCAACAATTTTATCAAGCTATTGCTTTTTCAGCTTCAACGCATATTCTGTAGGAGTCATAAATACGGCGTTCTGCTCAATCAGAAAATCAACAATCTTCTCAAACTCAGCAAAGCGTCCATCATCCCATGAAGCAGGGTGACCCTGCAAAACAAAATATTCCCGCTCGAGATTTTTGGCATATCCATTTAAAAATCGCTGTACGTCAGGCACTCCGACAGCGCCTTCAAGATTTACAGCCCAAACTCGATCAAGTATAACGAGCTTGCCTGAGTCATGGTATTTTCTACCCTTATCATCAAAGGGCTGTGGATACATGATGGTTATGATATCAGGATCATCAGTCATTACCTGCAAAGTATTTTCATCAAGACTTGCCGCAGTTACACCACCGGGAGGTCCAAAGGCAGTGAAAGAAAATCCCAGTTTTTCTTTTGCAAGTTTCTGAGATTTCGCCAGGCGTTCATGCTGTTCCTCATACGTTCTACCGGAGAATTCGTTATACCGCTTGCCGTCAACTTCATGCGTTTTATGGTCCCATCCATGAAACCAGAATTCTACATATCCAGCTTTCCGGCGTTCGGCAAACCACTCAACATAGCGAGGCGTAGCGTTTTCGAGCGTTTCGCAAAGCATGCCCAATCCGCCTTTGATTTTTTTATTTTCCAGATATTCAGCAATGCGATGCCAACGGGCGTGAACATAGCCCCCGCCCGTCTGCTTCAAATCATCGAACTTCAAAATTATCACAGGTGGAGTTTTACGTGCAGGAATATCTTTCACCGAGACATTTTCTACCGGCTTGCGCGGCTTCACCGGCGGCTGGGGAATTGGCTCTGCGTCTTCAGCCAAACCTTCAAGAACAAAATTATCAAAATCGACGAGACCGACAGCTCCCGCATATGTATGAAGCCAGATAGCTACTGCTACAGCGTTGTTTGGCATTTTGAATGTTTTCGAGTATTCCTTCCACTCACCATTGCTGTTCACTACCGGACATATCAGCGCGCTGCCTGCCAGTTTGTTATTAGCATCATAGGGCCACAAGTATGCGCCGCAAATAGAAGCTTTTGCGCGAGCTTGAAACTTCAATGTAACTTCCTGTTCAGCTGCAACAGGGAATTTTGCACTGAAAACAGAAGCGCCCGAAGGATAATAATCTGTTTTCCCCACACGAAGCCCGAGCTTGCCGCTCTTGGCTGCTTCAGGCAGGGCTTTCGATTCACCATCACTTATAGCCCAATGTTCTGTCCCTTCCTCAAATCCTGGATTTGGCAATGGATTTCCCAAAACAATCCCGACTGAAAAAGTGCAAAACAAGGTTGCTAAAAATGAAATTCTTGGAAGTTTAAAATGTGGTTTCATGTATAGGCTTTCTTCTTGAATATCAGCTAACGTATTGAACTTACTCATTATTGGATAATTACAACAGATGCATCCGGAATTTCTGTGACGTATGCCGAGATATTGTCGATAGCTATGCCTGCTGTTTCGGAGGTCTGGCGGATATTAAATTTGAATTGTCCATATCCTTCATAGTTTCCGGCAAACAAATAGGAACCTTGCGGCTCTCCATCAAGGAAGATTTCAACGCGGCGGCGAGCGTAATCAATGGTTCCGCTGAACGTTCTGAAGTCACCATCCTCGGGCAGGGCTTCAACAAGTGTAAGTTTTCTTGAAGTACCGGAACCGGCATTCATGTTGATATTTACATTGGAATTGGCTTGGATTTGGATTTCAACCGGGAATACCGGTGAGGAGACAAGGGCTATGCCAAGCCTGTAGAGTTCTTGATTTGTATAACCGCCATTGCTGATTAACCGGACATCTATCGAAAAATGTTGAATCGATCGCTCTGTAAAAGCTTTAATACCCAAACCGGCAAGTGAGGGGGTATAAACACATGACTTGCTTCCGACCTGATTAGTAGTTGAAACGAGACCATTATTATCGCCCCCTTTACCGGCATTTGCGACCACGGCAAAATCCGTTCCATAATCGTCCCATTTAGGGGAGCCGCCCTGCCCCTTGATAAGTTTTCCATCTATTCCAAGAACTGTTCCCTGGGTTCCCTCGGCGCTATATTCAGGTTCGTCGAAAGTGATTTCAACAGCAAACGACGACAAGCATAAAGCAAGGCACAAGGCAGTTGAGCAGAGGTAACTGCAGTTAATAATCCAGCGTGATGTTTTCACATATTACTCCTTATCTGTATCATGTGCAATTCACAATACGACTCTCGTATCTAAACATTTTATATCATAACCGACAATTACTGTTCAAGCTTTATATACGGAACGCAAACAGCCCACTGTCTGGAGAATCGTACACGTTCACAGCGTAGCGGTACACGTTTTACGTACACGAGTACGAGAACGGAAACGATTATACACTTCCTTAGCCGCTGTGTCTCTGTGTAAGACATCTGCGCCTCTCATGCATAAGGTATGAGCGTGTTTCTCCACAAACCGCCGTGGCTGCCGAGCACTGGAACCGCAGGGCTCTGTACCTGCATTGCGTCTACCAAAAGTCGTACACGTTCACAGCGAAGCGGTACACGTTTTACGTACACGACCATGAAAAACCGAATGTTTAATGCACTGAAATCGTGTACGAGTACGAGAACGAGAACGATTCCGTCCCACCTTAGCCTCTGCGTTCTCCGCATCTCCCAAGCAAAGGTAGGGCTGGTTTCTCCGCAAACCGCCGAATGAGTTCCCTGGGAACCCCGAGCGCCTGCTCGGGTTTGAAATCCAGCACTTCCCAAGTCCGAGGTCCCGAGTCCTAGGTCAAAATCGATTCTCCCGATACCTTCGGCAATTCAGTGATCTGCCGCTGCGGCAACTGCTGACTGCAAGCAATCTCAATACGGTCAATAAGGTCAATAGGGTCAGTCACCTGACTTACAGCTCACCACGCAAGCCATGCAAAAACAAACACCCGGAAGATAAACTCCCGGGTGTTATGCAACCTATTGCAATACGCTACCAGAAGAGTATTGCTATAAAATTACGCCTCTTACTATTCCGTTGCTTCTTCCTGCACTGCCTCAGCTGCTTCTTCAGCCTCAGCAACGACTGCTTCTTCAGCCTCAGCAACGACTGCTTCTTCAACATCAGTCTCTGCCACCGCAACTGTTTCAGTTGCTTCTTCAACAGTATCTGAAATCTCCAAAGCAACTTCTTCTGCCGTCACTTCAGCAACTGTTTCCATATCCTCAAAGTCCTCATCAATCGGCATCAGCACATCTAACGGGTTTGCCCCATCATCTGCCACACCCTGCTCAACCGGCATCTGGCTGCTTCTTGTTGTTGCCGGAGCGAAACGCTCAGCAGCTGATTTTGTGGATCTGGTGGGGTTGAGAACTGCCATGATCGTCGTATTCGCAACAAATATGATTCCAAGAATTACAGTTCCCTTTGTAAGTACGTTACCCATCTGTGAACCAAAAATAGCTTCTGCACCACCGCCACCAAAGCTGAGCCCGAGTCCCTGTCCCTTGGAGCGCTGAATTAAAACTATGCCAATCAGCAATATGCATACAATTCCTTGTATGCCCATGAGAATCCTGATCAAAATATCCATTTGCGATTATCCTGTTGATATATTTTTATACTATTTACCTTGCGATGCCGCATTCACAATCGCAGCAAAATCAGTTGCCTTAAGTGAAGCGCCTCCGATAAGACCTCCATCTATATCCTTTTGTGCGAGCAAGCCTTTTGCGTTGTCGGGCTTCATGCTGCCGCCATATAGAATTCTTATTGCCCCGGACGTAGCTTCCCCAAACATGTCTGTGAGAATTACTCTTATGAAAGCATGTACTTCCTGAGCCTGTTCATCAGTTGCTACTTTACCTGTACCGATCGCCCATACAGGTTCGTATGCTATTACAATCTTTTCCATGTCGGCAGGAGTCAAGCCCTTGAGCCCTTCCCGAATCTGACGCTCCACAATATCATTCGTTATTCCGCTTTCACGCTCTCCAAGCGTTTCTCCGACACAAACAACGGCTACAATGCCTGCCTTCACGGCAGCTTTAGTACGCTTGTTTACAGTTTCATCTGTTTCAGCAAAATACTGGCGCCTTTCGCTGTGTCCGATAATTGCATGTGTGCAACCTGCTTCATTAAGCATCGAAGCTGATACTTCTCCGGTAAACGCTCCTGATTCTTCCCAGTGGATGTTCTGCGCTCCGACTTTAACGCATGAGCCCCTGGCAGCATTTACTACAGATCCGATAGTGAGGAATGGCGGGCATACAAGAACTTCCGGTACACCGCTTTGGCAAGCATCTGATCCATCCGGCAGCAACTCTTTTATAGCTTCTACCAATTGAGAACCCTCCGCTGACGTCATGTTCATTTTCCAGTTGCCCGCAATCAATTTGCACCGCGACATTTTGTAACCCCTTATAATATTGTAATTGTTAAAAAAGAAGAACGAGATTATGCCTTTTCTTTCTCCTTTTGTCAATAATTCAACCTTGATTTTCCTCATCAAGCAGAAGCTTGTACTCCACTGAATCTAAAAGTGCCTGCCAGGACGCCTCTATTATATTGGGAGATACTCCTACCGTCCCCCAGCTCTTGCTCCCGTCAGTCGATTCTATCAATACACGTGTTGTAGCCGCTGTAGCATCCTTGGGATCAAGAATCCTGACACGGAAGTCTGACAAAGTCACATCAGATATGGTCGGATAAAACCGTGCAAGAGCTTTGCGCAATGCAATATCAAGTGCTTCAACAGGACCTTCTGCCTCACCTACCGTATGCTCCGTTTCGCCATTTACATTAAGTTTTACAGTCGCTTCGCTCATGCAAATCTTATTTTCGCCGCGTTTCTCAATAATGACGCGGAATGAATCGAGATTAAAGAACGGTTTGTGTTTGTTGAGAGCTTTCTGGGCAAGAAGTTTGAACGAGCCGTCAGCTGATTCAAATGTATACCCATCCCCTTCCCTTACTTTCAGCTCAGCAAGAATCTCTCTTACCTCTTCCTTCGTTACATTATCGTATTCACGTCCAAGCTGTCTTAGCCTGTGCACCACGTTTGCACCACCGGCAAGTTCGCTTAGTATGATCTGGCGGGAATTGCCCACACTTTCAGGCGTAATGTGCTCAAAGGAAAGCGGATTTCGCTGAACACCCGCCACATGTGCCCCGCCCTTGTGGCTGAAAGCAGTTTCTCCTACAAATGGTGCCCGGATATCCGGGCGCTGATTCACCAGATCATCAACATAAAGTGAAAGGGAGCTCAGGCTGGATAATTTGCCCTCGGCAATACATTTGCGCCCCATTTTCAGCTCAAGTGTTGGCATAATCGTCGTCAGGTTCGCATTTCCCGTACGCTCACCATATCCGTTCATGCATCCCTGCACCTGGAGCGCACCTGCTCTTACAGCTGCTATTGAATTCGCTGCACCCAAACCGCAATCATTGTGCGCATGTATTCCAACGATCACGCCTGGAAAAGTTTCCCGCACAACCCTGGTAGCCTCTTCAACTTCCCATGGCAATGCACCACCGATAGTATCGCACAACACCAAAGCCTCGGCGCCGGCATCAACTGCGTATCCAAGCATTTTAAGGGCGAATTCTGCATCATCCTTGTAGCCTGAAAAGAAATGCTCTGCATCGAAGAAAACTCTACGACCATTTTCACGCAAATAACCTACCGTGTCGGCTATCATCTGTCCGTTTTCTTCATAAGTAGTGCGCAAGACATCCGTTACATGCAGTTTCCATGTTTTTCCGTAAATTGCACAAAACTCAGTCTCCGCCTTAAGCAGGGCGTGGATAAATGTATCATCGGCAACATCGGTATTTGCCCTTCTTGTTGAGCCGAAGCCGACTATTTTTGAGGTGGAGAGTTTCTCCTTGCGCAAATCCTCAAAAAATTGCATGTCCTTTGGATTTGATCCGGGATATCCTGCTTCAATGAATGAAACTCCAAACTCATCCAACTTGTGTACAAAGCGCATTTTTCCTGATTGCGAAAACGTAATTCCCACAGCCTGGGCGCCATCGCGCAGGGTGCTGTCGTATATGTCTACTCTTTCTCCGTTACTCATTGTTTCACCTCAAAAAATTCTTTATATAGGGCTTTGGCTGCATCAGCCAGACGGTTGTCACGTATACCGAACATCATGCTTATCTCAGATGCGCCCTGATTCATCATTTCTATATTTATATCTGCCCCGGTAAGTGTTCTCACTACACGCAGGCATGAACCTATCGTTGTTCGCATACCCTCGCCCACTACCATAATGATAGCAAGACCAGACTCGTAGTGAACCTCGTCAGCTTCAAGTTCTGTCCTTACCCGCTCAATAATTCTCGAACGGACAGGTTCGCAGAAATCTTTATCACGCACTATTACAGAAACATCGTCTATACCGGCTGGAATAAGTTCAAAGGAAATTCCTTCCTCAGCAAACATCGCAAGCAGGCGGGCAACAAAGCCGACCTCACGGTTCATCAGATATTTCCCTACAAAAAGCGTGCCGAAACCTACAGATGTGGCAATTCCTATAACGCGTCCGGCAATTGTTTTCCTTGTTGGAACAATCATCGTTCCCGGATCATCAGGATTGTTTGTATTGCGTATATTTATAGGCACGGCAGCCCTGACTGCCGGCTGAACGGCCTCATCATGGAAAATTCCAAATCCGGAATACGAAAGTTCGCGCATTTCACGATATGTCATTTCCGAGATACCGCAATTAACCCCGGGAACCATCCGCGGGTCAATGGGACAAACAGAATTTACGTCTGTGAAGTTTTCATAGACATCCACCTTGAGTGCCGCAGCAAGAATTGCCCCGGTAATATCAGAGCCTCCGCGTGGGAAGGTCGCCACACTGCCACTGCGTGTGTAACCGAAGAAACCGGGAAAGATCACTATACTGTCTTTGCAAATCGGTTCCAGGTGTGCTTTTAGAAGTTCCTCTGATTCCGGCAACAGCCTCGCATTGCCGAATTCTGAGGAAAGAAACATTCCTGCATCGAGCGGATCTACATAAATCGCTTTAAAGCCCTTTTTCTCAAAAATGGCAGCACAGAATCTGGCACTGAATTCTTCGCCAAGAGCCTTGATTGAATCTTCAAATCCTCCGGCAGAGTCACGTTTAGCATTCAGTCTGCGCTCAAGCTCCTCCCTCACATAGTTGACCTGCGATTCGTCCAGATCCAACTCAGAACGAATTGTTTCAAAACGTTCAACTACAGCAGCAACAGCATCTCCGTAATCTCTGCCATCGATCGCACTCTTTGCACAGCGAATAAGCAAATCAGTCACCTTGTCATCATTATCGAATCGCTTGCCGGGAGCTGAAACAACAACAACTCTCCTTTGAGAATCACTTGTAATAATTTTTACTACTTTGAGAATCTGTTTGGCATCAGCCAGTGAGCTTCCCCCGAATTTACATACTTTCATGTAAAACTTTACTTTCCAATTCCAGTAATTTAATAAGTTACAACAATAAATCTCATGAATCAGGAGGCTTGTTTTTCCCACGCTTTTTCTTGCCTTTTGGAGAAAGTCCATCAAGCTCATTAATATAATCCAGGCATAACTTCATAAATGGCCTGGAAACATTTCGTAAAATAGCCGCCCGGTGAATTGCCAAAACCAGATCTCCATCCATACCCTCGATATCTTCACCGAACATCTCAAAGCCGCAAAAAGTCAGCTCAAGCAATTCGTCAAAATCTACATCAGGAGCCTCCAGAAATCCCATATCAATTCCATAAACAATAGAATAAAGAATATCAAGGGCTTCATATTCTGATAAAGTCACGGCAACGGAAGCAACAGCAACTGAGCGGAAGAAGAAATCTTGCGCCAGGTGAATTTTCTGGTTAACAAGACGCAATCGGGCGTTTTGCTCCTGCAGAGCAATTTCTGCAAAAATCCTGTCAGCTCTTTCAATTAAATCCTCGACATGTCCCACAGTTTGTGTCGTCGAAACCCTGTAACAATAGCCGGGAGCAGCTGTCTGACCCGCATTGCCGCTCTCTACTCCATCAATACTCACCATCGGACGCACTTCGAAGCCCAGTCGTTCAAGTCCGCAAAGAACCTGCTCAAGCTCCCCCATCAAATACAAACCTAAAAAGGAAAAACAGGTTGCCAATCGCAAACCGGTGCCTACGTTTTCAGGATTTGGCGTAAGGTATCCATATTCAAAGTTTTTTGCAAAAGGCAAGTATTTTTCAAGTTTTCTTGAGGCAGTGTCCAGACTCCACCACATGTCTTCAAAGCTCTCAGCAGCATTAGAAACCCTCATGAAAACTATATGATCTTCATCATTGATTCGCATTATAACATCGTCGCCGTCTGCAACTAATGCTCCACCCCTGTCCTTTTCCATAAAGGACTTATTTATAAACCCACAAGGTAGAGAACTGAGAATCAACTTGGAAAAATCATTGTCACCAAACAAAGCAGGGCGCATCTCATAACGGAAAAGCTCGGGAACCTTAAGTAGCGTTTCCAAAATTTTATCACGTACAGCTGTTAGCTGTTTGCCTGATAGTCTTTCAGGGAAAATTGTATTGGCAAGGTTACGATGCAAATCTACCGCACGTCCCAATACTACAGTCCTGTACATCGGAAAACTATTATTCTCTTTCCTGTTTTGCTTTTTACGATTACTCATATTACCCGCCATTTCCCGACTCCGGCTTATCCTTTTGCGAACCGGTTAACTTGCGAATCACACTCATAATTTCAGCAGCGTCTTCATACCGCTCTTCTGCAACGGCGTGTTCGAGATTCCTCTTTAGTTTTTCCACCTCCCGCTCACCTGGCTCAGCAAAAACATCCACTTCTTCAACATGAAACTGTTGTCCGGAAACAAATGTCCTGATATCAGTAATAAACGTCTCATAGCACTTGGGGCATCCAAGGCGATGCTTTTCACGTATATCGTTACGCGACATGCCGCAGAGATCACATACAGCACTCTCTATTTTTTCTCCTGTAGCTGCCTGCAACCTGAAACTGAACAATACATCAGTAAGCGATGTAGGCATGTTGCCGGAGGCGGGAGCACTTCGCACACAGGAATCGCAGACAAAAAGCTCCTTGTTCTCTCCGTCCATCTTTCTTGTAACTGCACGAGTAGCCTCGTTTATTTTGCAAATCTCACACTTCATTAATAACACCCTCCCTTCAAGCCTGTACTGAAAACCCCTTGACTTTCAGGGCGTTTCATTATGCCATATCATGCAATATACTTGCAAGCCTGTGTTTTTCGCAAATCATCATCGCGGTATGTCATAGTCATGGACACCGTAGCCGAAAAAACTGTGTTCAGGAAACCATCGCAAAGGTCAAATGTCGAGACTAAACGATGAAAATTTTTCCTCCCCCGCGGGGGAGGAAGCTAAACCCGTTCTAAAATAAAAATATGCTTGGGTG
>LSQX01269970.1_pt3 | contig 10608 bp, 11 predicted proteins | sample 654561 | NCBI WGS metagenome assembly LSQX01 (sample SAMN04489861, study PRJNA283612) | anaerobic digester metagenome | isolation source: 4 biogas reactors fed with cattle manure at either 37C or 55C with and... | place: Denmark: Kongens Lyngby | collected 2014 | reverse complement strand
AGGTAAAACGACTCGTATTGGATTCCTAAACGGCGTAACGGGGATTTAACAGCTCGCTTAAAGCTGTTTATTAATCCGTATTGTTTTATTTTTGCTTTTAAAGTCATTTTTTGCACTGCGTAAAAGTTTTAAAAGTATTACACCAATAGTGTCTGAAGCATTTATCCCGATGCGTTTTAGTTGCATTTTGGAATTATCCAGTTGATTAAACCCATTTTTTGTGGTGTATGCATATTTTATATTGTTGGCCTCAAGAATATCCAGCGTTGTTTGATTGTTTAATCCATTGGGAAAAGCAAAATGCTCAGTTTCGATTTTAAGGTTTTGTTTAATATCGTTTATCGATGTTTGAATTTCATTTTGCTGTTCAATTTTACCAACTGAACTCAATATTTTATGATTAGCAGTGTGTGCTCCAATTACAAAACCATTATCAGAAAAATGTTTCACTTCCGACCAGTTCATCATCAATCGCTTTGGAGCTTTGTCAAAAAGTGTATTTATATTATCATTAAAAGCTTCATCAACCGAAAATCCCTGGTTCATTTTTCTCAATTGATTCTCTGCTTCATTTGCATTTATCTTGCCTTCAACAACCAAGTAACGCACCCTATCGTGCCACAGCCAGTTGTTACTCCCAATAAAATTTGTTGTAATAAAAAATACAGCCGCTACATCGTGTTTTTTTAATATGGGCAAAGCAATATCGTAATTATCTTTGTAGCCATCGTCGAAGGTAATGAGCACATTAATGCATTTGTCACATTTACCTGCAAAGAAATCCTCGGGATAACAAAAATTAAAATGCTTTTTATAAAAGCGTATTTGTTTTTCGAAATTATTGGCATAGCCGGTTTCGAGTATATTACCACGTTTTATTTTGTAATTGTTGTATAAGGAGAAGTTGTGGTAGTTGAGGATTAAAAGGACAGATTTGTTGCGGAATAAACATTTTATAAAAAATATTCCACCTAAATTATTAATTAATAATGAAATGACTGACTTTAGGTAGTATTTAATAATGTGAACTATCATTTTACACTTTTAATTTTTTTTAATAAACTCATGAAAAGTTTTTCGTATGAATCGGAAAAGCTTTTTATTGAGTATGTTTTTAGAACAGATTCTCTTTGTTTAAAAACTTCACTATGCGACAAAATAGTTTGATCTTTTATTAGTTTTTTGAGAGTTGAAGCAAATGACTCAGGAGTATTTTCATCAACAATATAACAATGAGAAATACCGGAAGTAATGGCCTTGTGTTCAGCTATTGGTGAAAGTATAGTGGTTATTCCACTTGCAAAAGCTTCAATAACAGCAAGAGGTAATCCTTCCCACAATGAAAAATTGAAAAAGTAATCGCACTCCCTCAAAATATCAGGAATATCATTACGTAACCCCAAAAAATGGATGTGATTGGTTAAATTTAATTCAGCTACTTTGTTTTTTAAGTTGTTTTCTTCATCACCATGACCACAAATTAGATAATAGATGTTTTTATATTCCAGTCTATTAATGAGGATGTCCATCATTTCAATACCGACTATTTGATTTTTTTGCTTTCTTAAATTGCCAATAGAAACAAGTACTTTACTATTCTCATTTAAATTTAATTTTTTCCTGATATTTTTTCCCCCAATATTATTATTGGGGGTGAATTTTTCAAAGTTAATTCCATTTGGTATTACGTTTTCTTTTTTCAAAGAACCGATCTCTTTAATAGCCGGAGAACATTTAACAAAAACTGATTTGCGAAATATGGTTTTCAATAAAATTGATTTGTGATATGGAACCGTATTGTGAACTGTTATTACATGAATCGGTTTATTAATTAAAAATATACCGACAATTGCGGAATAAATATCTGGGATTAAAAGATGAGAATGAATAATATCATATTTCTCTTTTTTAAAAATCCTATACAATTGATAAATTGACAGGAGTCCAATTTTCTTTGGCTTTCGGTTAAGAATAAAGTGCTTAATACCTTTGTTATCGAGTTCATTAACAATTGTTTTCTCTTTTTCATTGTTATATGGAATATTTATCCTTATAAAATGGATTGTATGACCTTTTTTTTGTAATTGTTCAGTTAATGAAAGCGCAACATTAGGAGCTCCACCACCTGCTATTCCATAAACAATTTCTGCAATCTTCATTTGTTTGGTCTGGTTTTAAAGGTTAAACTTATTAATTACTTTTTCGTATGCTTTTTGAGGACTGTGTGCTTCGTTGAAATATGCTTGAATATTTTTTTGAATACGAAGATACAATTCTGCATCATTCAACAATTGATTCATCGCATTGTTGAGTTCTTCAATGTTATTTGCTACAATTCCCAACTGTTTCTTTTTCACCACATCACTTGGATCAAAAGTGGTGATTACCGGAATATTATTTGACCAAGCCTGCAAGAATATATTGGGGAAACCTTCTGACTCTGATGTACAGAAAAATAATTTTGCACCAGTAAAAATAGAATTTGTAAACCAAAAGTCCTTTGGACCTAGAAACAACAGGTTTTTAACATTTTCAGCCTCTGATCTACACCAATTATAAAAGTCAATATTACCAGGGCCTCCTACCATCACAAATTGTTTTTCAGGATTATTCTTTGCAAGTTCAATAAACCATTCAGGTCTTTTGCGTTTATGAAAGTTAGCTACCCAAAGAATGTACTCATTAAATGACAATTTTTCTTTATCATTTTTAGTAACTTTTCGCCATATATTCGGAATAATTAAGATGTTCTTTTTCTTGTAATTATCCTGTAGTTTTTTTTCTTGACATTTGTTTTGTGCAATAAAGAATTTAGTTAATTGAATACCTTTGTGAAATAGATACTTATCATGTCTTCGATTAATAATTTCATTCCCAATATCAAAGTCTGTATCATGTGCTCCCATTAAAATTAATTTCACGCCAAATAGCTTTGCCCAAAAAGCTGTGAAAAACAGGTTACGGCCAGCACCTCTTCGAATAATAACTTTGGGTTTTATTTTTAAGATTATTAATAGCGTAGAAAAGAATTCAACAAAAATTCCAATCTTTTTTATCGTAGGGTTTTTGATAAAATTTATGCCTTCAATAGTTGCTTTTTGTTTTTCCGAGAAGCTATAAACCTTCCAGTTGTTTTGGTGGAATGTTTTAGCCCAAAATGTCATTTGAACTGCAATGCCGCCGTTAAATTTTTTTTCACCATTCAGGAAATCATCAAGCCCTTTTGTCCAGATAATTATTTTTTTCTGTTTTCTCATTTCTACTTTATTATTCCAACATCAAATCAATCATCCAGCCGTATGGGTTAAACTGTCCTTCGTGCCAGTTTAGTTCTTTATCCCAATAACCTGTACAGGGATCGTAACCTGAAGCCATAAAGGCATAACTAATTTCTACAACCAACGGTTTATTCTCGGTATCAAAAACAAAATCGAAAGCGATACTTTGAGCTTTGACTTTTTTGTTTATCTCAAATGCAAGTTTTACACAACGTTCATCAAGTTCATTTTTCTCGTATAAAATATGTCCGCTCCCAGATGCACGGAAATCATTTTTTCTTGTCATGCGTTTAATTCCAAAGGCCTTGTTACCGACAATAATGATGCGGATATCATACGTATTGTTGGGAATAAAATCCTGAAAATACACATAGCCTTTTTCGTTACCCTTGTAATGTGCAAAAGGGGTTGGGTACCTTTTTAGCCGATAATAAATCGGCCGCAACACATCGCGCCAACTGGCCTTGCCTGTTTTTTGTTTTCGGCGTGCTTCTTTCCATTGTGTTTTCCATTCGTACTGACAGAAACCTTTTCCAAACGCCTTGTTAATTAGTTTAACTGCATCTTTTTTATTTCTTGTCAGCTTTACATTAACAGAACTTGCACCACCCCGAAGTTTAAACACCTTGGGGAATGTTGTGCTGTTTGCCCATTGTATTGCTTCGGCTTTGGTGTAAAATACATAGCTTGGAACAAATGGGGCGTCAATGGCCTCGAACAAATATTTTTGCCCCACTTTGTCGTCGAAATGCCAGGTAGTATTAAAATCGGGGAATACTTTTTTGCCTGCCAGTTGTAATGAGTACAACAATTGTTTGGCAAAAAGCACATCTTTGTAATTGCCCTGGTGTTGGTGAAACATAAAGGCATCGCAATCAGCAACCTGCTCTACAATGTCTGAATCATACGCATTAACCAGTTTGTAAGGTATGTTTTGTTCTTGGCAATAGCTAACCCATCGGGGAGCAAAGCCTTTATTGCCTGTATTGTGTATTGCTATCATTGTTTTGTATGTATTTTATATAACCTATCATTACCCCAAATGCTGCAAAATATTGTTCAAACTCGTAGGTCCATGCAGTTAAATTAATGAAGAGTACTGCACCAAAACCACCAGCCAATATCCATAAAGCAGGCCGGCTTTGAAGTTGGTTTTTGCGCCATGTACGAATGAGATTTTTTCCTATCCAAAAATAAAACAGCAAAAATAACATGCTGCCAATAAGGCCACACTCGGCGAGTTGTACCATGTATTCGCTATGAATTACAAGTGGGCCATGATTTTTGTGCATAAAGTTTTTTAAACCGATGCCGGTTAACATGTTATTGTTAAAAATTTCCCAGCCTTTAATATAAAAGAAAACCCGGTCACCTACAAAGCTCAATGCCTTAATATTAGTTGTGTTTTTTTCAACTCCAACTTCCATTCCCTCTTCAAAACGTTCGCCCAATGCCGTATTTTCAAGGGCATAGTTGCCTCCAAAATAAAAACCTGCCGATAATATAAGGGCAAAAATGATATTTTTTGCTGATAATTTGATTTGTGATAATACAAAGGTAAGCGCGATAATTACTGCCGCTCCAAAAGCCTTACGGGTTGCAGCCATTGAAATAACAGCAAATGCAAAGACCATTAAGGGAACTAAAGTTCTCCATTTGATTTTTTTATGGACAAAAAGCAATGCAGCAAAAAAGATAATATAAATGGTATTTAAAGGACCTGAATTTCCAAGTTCGCCTGTAAAACGATTTTCATGTGACTCGGATCTACCTCCAAGGATAGTAATAGATAGTATTGCAAAAACAGCAAAAACAATCGTAAACAATTTAAAAACTTTATCAGGATCACGTGAAGTTTCTTTTGAAGCAATTATCATTACCAAAAAGGGTTTAAACAACTGGTGGATGAAATAGAAGGAGAATGATAATTGGCCATAATATCCTTGAAATTGGAGGTTTATGGCTGAAAAAAGTATCCATAAGCCCCAGAATATTGCAGGTTTCGAAAACATTTCCTTTTTTAAGAAACGTTTGTCAAGTATAATGTTTAAGAAGAAAATCAGTATGGTAAGTATAAACATAATACGCCCCTTACCGTCAATATTCAAAAAACCACGCTGAATGGGTTCCCATAATATCGCAAGAGCTAAATAAAGATAGTTAAATACTTGCAAACTGAGTTTCATTTAATAAAGGATGTTAATTGTAGCTTACTTTACAATTAATTATATATTTTTTTCAAAGCATTTTTTGTCAATTCATAGTGAGCTTCGCAACGAAATTGATTCTGTATAATTTTTATAAATTGTTTGTCATTATAAAAACCTTCGAATACGAACTTGCGGAATAAATAGCTCAAATATTTATTTTTTATTAATGCTAAAGGACTTAATCTCTTAATAATAGCATCCGCTTTAATCTTTCCATAACTTTCCCATTCGTTATTTAACATGTCAGTTTTACTTATAATCCCATTTAACTTGTCAATAAATGTGAAAATTCCCGGGTCCTGTTTTACTGCAATTTGAAAAGTTTCATTATTTGTTTTGACATGTTTTATTTTAAAACCTATGGGTTCATTATTAATTATGTTTAATATTACAACTAATCCTTTATACCATTCGGGATTATTATTGCTTTTTGAAAATAAAAAATTTCCCAAGCTGTAAATAATCGGTACATCATTGTAAATTTCATACCCTCCAATACAATGAGTGTGATGCCCTACAATGGCATCCGCGCCATTATCCACATAAAAGCGATACTGCTTTTGCATGCGTGGACTGGGCAAGTGAAAGTATTCATGGCCTCCATGTATAATGCAGATTACTTTATCGTGTGTGGATTTAGCTGCTTTTATCTGGTTGGTGTTGTCAATAATATCCATGGGGTTTGCTCCTGGCTTATCTGCTTCGGCAATAGACCATTCGTTTTCGCAAAAGTTGAGAATGGCAATGCGCATTCCATCTTTTTCAAGCGTAAGCGGTTGAGTAGCTTCGTTTAAGGTATTGCCTGCTCCCACAAAATCAATTTTGTTTCGTTTTAACGTTTCAAATGTATCTGTTAGCCCTTTTGTTCCATAATCTAAAATATGGTTGTTTGCCAGTGTTACAGCATCAATCTTCAATTGATGCAAATAAGGCATAATAGTGTTTGATGACATCCTAAGGTGAGGACCGGTCTTTATTATTTTATTTTTTGGATTATCTTCATTGATGGGTGCTTCCAGATTTACAATACGATAATCGGCAGTTTCAAACAGATCAATAACCGATTTATCAATCAGATCTTGACTTCTGAAATCATCAGCAATAAATAAATCACCGGCAATGATTATTTTCATTTTAAAAATTTTGTAAGATAGTGTTTCACATTCCCCTTAAAATAATTCCACCTATTATTCATTTTCTTTTGAAAAATAATGGAGCTGTATTTTTTTTCAGTCCAATCATCAAAGTTGTCCCACATCTCTAAAATTGTATAGTGATGAGTTCTTCTTCGTGTTCGATCTTGCATGCTTGCACTCCACGAAGTGGATGATGACATAACTCTATATACACTCATTACTTCATCAATATATCCTATTTTACCTTTAGAGGCGAGTAAAAGCATAAGAGGAAGATCTCCTACAGGCGTTTTCTCCATCCATGCCGGCCGATCTTGGATATACTTACTTTGAAACAACATAGAATTTGTAGCCATAAATCCACCTCCACCCAAAATTGCATGTTTCATTTCAAATTTATTATGCAGGGGGATATCTTTAGGTCTGTGTAGTGTATAATCATTCGGATTGTTGTTCCTTATACTTTTTGAAGCATGAAAACATAACGAGCAATCTGAATTTACTTCCAAAAAATCAACCTGCTTCTGCAATTTCAAAGGATCTGTCCAATAATCATCCCCCTCACAAAGAGCGATGTATTTAGCAACTGCACGAGCTTCAAAATAAGGTTTAAGAGCTTCTCTTCGCTCAGGTTTACCATAAGTGTTGTGAGGTGTAAAAACGGCAACAACTAAGTGAGGATACTTGGTTTGATATTCCTTTACAATTTCGCGAGTTGCATCAGTTGAGCAATCTTCAAAGACCACCACACGAACGGGGAAGGTTGTTTTCTGCATCAATATTCCATCTAAACAATCACGAATGTAGGGTTCGTGATTATACGTAAGCGTGCTGGTTGCAACTAATGGAGTAGTACCCTCTGGCCAAACTTGTGCCGAAATAGGAATAGGTTCAGCCAGTGGTGTGTATATATAATTATTGTCTGTCATTTATCAGTGTATATCTTTCTTTTAAATGTTGTTTTTTATCGATACAAGCTCAGCTTTTTTAATGATGTCCTTAGCCATTTTCACCATTGGTGGTCCTATAAATTTATTGTCTTTTACAGCAACACCTTTACCTAAAGCAACGGCTTCATCTGACAATTGCAACATTTCTGTAGCCCAATCAACTTCTTCACTTGAAGGAGAATAATATTGGTGAACAAGGGGTATTTCTTTGGGATATAATACTAACATACCCTCAAAACCTAAGTTTCTTCCTATAATTAAATTTCGTTCAAGATCTTCTAAATCGTGTACACGTATATGAACCGTATCTATTGGAATCACATTATTTGCTTTAGCTCCCATTGCAATCATCGCACGAGCAGTAAAAATACTATCATAATCAGAATCATGTTTTCCTCCTAACTCTGTCATAAAATCTTCGCATCCAAAAGCAACAGCCACTAATCTTTCAGGGCAAGCTTTACATATATCCTGAATATTCATAACCGCACCCGGAGTCTCAATTAGTGCAATAATTTTAAAAGTGTGTTGCGGGATTCCTTTTTCTGCTTCTATAGTCTCTAATAACTTCCCAAAAAAATAAATATCTTCTCCTTTCTTTGACTTAGGATACATAAAGCCATCAATACCAGGTATAGTGAGTTGGTATACATCTTTCAATAAATGTCCACTTTCTCTATCATTTACACGAGGAAAAACAATTCTATCATCAAACTTGCCATCCTTAGCATATTGTATAATATTTTCTCGTGCAACTTGCTTATTTTCGACTGGTTGTACGGAATCTTCAATATCCAGCAACAAAACATCCGCACTTCTGCGAAGAGAGCTTTCCATCAATTTATCATTGTGTGCCGGAACAAACATTTAACTTCGCATTAAATAGTCATTTTTCATATTCTCTCTTCTTTATAAGTACATTTCTTCTAAAACTGATTACATCTTCATTGTTTTGATTGTATCCAATAGTTTCAACATATACTATGCCTCTATCATTCTTACTCTTTGATTCTCTTTTACTGAGTATTATTGTTTTAGCATAAATAGTATCATTTAGGAATACTGGCGCTAAATGTTTAATATCTTCGTATCCCAAGTTAGCAATTGCTTTACCACTAATATCAGGCACAGTCATTCCTACTACTATCGAAAAAACTAAGGTACCTACAACAAGAATTTTACCATGCTGATTTTTTTTTTGCATAATCCAAATTTGTATGTACAGGATGATGATTCATTGTTAAAAGAGAAAATAGATTATTGTCACTTTCAAAAATAGTTTTTGAAAGTGAATGTTTAATTTCACTATCAACAATAAAATCTTCAAAATATAATCCTAAAACTGATTGTTCCATATACTAACGTTTGTTTTTACTAAACATTAATTTCCCTTCTATTTCATCTTCAGAGTAAGTTTTTATAATAATACTATCATTAGCTATTTTACAACTAGTATTATTAGGCATATCACGTTTAACAGAAGTATCAGCACCAACGATACATTTATTACCTATTACTCTCTCATCAAAAACAGTTGAATTAATACCTATAAAACATTGTTCTCCAACTATAGCTTTACCTCCAACAGTCGATTTTGCTCCAAGAAAAGAGTGAGATCCAATCTTTGCGTTTGCACCAATTAATGAAAATGCCATTACAGCAATATTAGAACCAATCTCGGCATTATGCTGCACTATAGTGTAATCATGAAACCAACAATTATCACCTGATAATATTCCTCTTATTTTTGCAGTAGGAGAAATTATATTAGCAAATTTAAAACCTTTATCTTTCAGTCTATTGTAAACAAATTTACGATCTGCATTTAACCTGTTCCAAAGCATAGCAACAAATAAAAAATCGTTTTCTTTATTAATTGCACTATCTAATTCTTCTATTGAGAAAACGGGTTCATTTAAAAATCTATTAAATGTTTTATACTCTGCATCAACTGCAAATCCAATAATATTGAATAGATCATATTCTTTTATAAAATGATATATATGTTCTGCTGTCGAGCTTATTCCAATTATTATAAGATTTTTCTTCATAAATATATTATTATTGTTGTATTTATTTTATACTAATAGCATCCATTACTTAACTATTACTTTTACCAATTCATCCCTATCACTCATTGCTTTCTGTAGCTGCATTTCACTATCAAACCTTATAACTAATGTGCCTATTGCATCATTGGCACCATTGAAACTGTTCACTTTGTCGCCTTATTTTACCCACAAGTCAATTTCAACTACGTTGTTTTCTTTGAGTTGTTGGTTAATGAAAAGAGAATCAAATAAACATTCTTTTTCTGCATGTAAAATAATTTCAGCCCAATAACCATTGTGCGATGGCATATTTAGTTCATCAACTGGATCACCTATAGCAGCGCGTACGGCATTTGATATCATATCAACACCAGTAGAATAACGGAGCATTTCCGACAGTCTGTTACCACCCCCTCTTGGTGAAACTTCCATTATGTATGGTTTACTGGTAATTCCAATTCAAAATACCCTCCTATGCTCATAATTTTTACTTTTCAATTTGAATTTCTACAAACTTATTCATATTGTCGATGTAATAATCCATCTCTTCTTGAGAACTAAAAAGAAGAAGAAGTACTCCAATTGCGGCATTTGCACCTTGAAATGAGTAAACCTTTTCTCCAGGGTGAATATATTGATGAAACTCTTTAATGTGTATTTTAATTTCATCTTTCAGTGAAATACTTTTTAAAATGCCATCCTTGTCTGTATGTAAAACATAATATGCAGCACAATTATTTTGAATATTATTTACTTTAATATTCTTATTTTCGAAAAGGTCAAGTGTAGCAAAGATCATATCAAAACGAGTAGCATAATTGATGACTTGAGGAACAAAATTGCCACCACTCCTTGGTCCAATTTCCATAATAAATATTTCACCAATTTCGGAAACTCTTACCTCAATATTAACTGCTCCATTCTTGAATCCAGATAACTGTATTGCTCTTTTAATTTCTTTTTCAACTTTAGTTATAATATTG
>LSQX01356175.1_pt1 | contig 10609 bp, 12 predicted proteins | sample 654561 | NCBI WGS metagenome assembly LSQX01 (sample SAMN04489861, study PRJNA283612) | anaerobic digester metagenome | isolation source: 4 biogas reactors fed with cattle manure at either 37C or 55C with and... | place: Denmark: Kongens Lyngby | collected 2014 | reverse complement strand
GATGGTATGAACCTTATCCAATTATTTAGAATAGTCTACACCTTTGTTTTTACATACATATTATTATTGGTATCTTTATTTATACTGGCTATCTTTATTATAATATTATTGGCAGCCTTCGTTATACAGTGTAAAAACAGTCCAAAAAGACTGAGACTGGAACATACCTTTGGAATTGATGGGGATCTGAATGAAGTTTTTGATAAAACCGTAGCCATATTGGACAGTTGGGGTATGTGTATATTGGATAGAAATAGGCAACAGGGTTACATAAAAGCGGTAAAAAGGTATCCTTTTAATTTGTTTAATTGGGAAATGGCGCTAAGATTTGTGCGGGAAAATGGAGGGTATACACCCCATACCAGGGTAGTACTTTCCGTTATACCCAAAGGATGCTTTACCTTTTTGGATAGGGTTATTATAAACAACAGTACCAAGAGACTTTCTTCCTACTACGGTATATCAAATTAAAGGAGTAGGTGTTAGGCATATTTTGAAATAAATATCCTTTGTTTCTTCACAAGGGTAGCGGGTTATTAAAAAATGGTAGGGTGATGTTATGTCTTTTTTGGATATTTTAATACGGATAGTCCTAGCCGGTGTATTGGGAGGAATAATAGGAATTGAGAGGGAAAGCATCAACAGGCCGGCGGGGTTTAGGACCCATATATTGGTATGTGTGGGATCTGCCTTGGTGATGATAACATCCCAGTACATATTTTCCCTTTATAGTTCTAAGGTCAATTTAGACCCTGCGCGGTTGGGCGCTCAAGTTATAAGCGGTATAGGCTTTTTAGGAGCAGGTACCATAATTAAAGAACGGGCTTCGGTTAAAGGATTAACCACGGCCGCCAGTCTTTGGGCAGTGTCATGTGTAGGTTTGGCTGTGGGGGTTGGATTTTATATTGGCGCTGTGGTTGCATCCGGTATAATATATTTGGTTCTTGTGGTATTAAAGAGAGGGGAAAAATATTTGTTCCACCAAAAAAAACAGCTTCAGATGTTATTGCTGGTTGAGAATAAACCGGGCCAGATAGGGAAAATAGGGGATATTTTAGGCGGACTAAATGTTAATATAAGAGACATAAAAATCCGACAGTTTGAAGATGATAATGAAATCGCCGAGGTAATGCTTACCGTTAAACTGCCATATGAAGTGGAAAAACACCATGTTATCTGTCAATTGGCGGCTGTGGACGGTATTAAAGAGATACAATAGCTACAAATCGGGCCGCCAGGTGGCCCTTGTTTTATTTGTAAGCAGGTGTGCAGAATATGGACAGGCGGCTTGTTAAAAACACACCTGTTGACAGGTCTTGTATGATTGTATACAATTATACAAGGTATATTTTCTATATATTATTACTTCAAATCAGGGGGACTTGTTTATATGGGAAAAAATTTAGTGCAAAAAATCATTGAAAATCATTTGGTAAGCGGTGTCATGGAACCGGGTAGTGAAATAGCCATAAGAATAGATCAGACTCTCACCCAGGATTCCACCGGTACCATGGCATACTTGCAGTTTGAGGCCATGGGAATACCAAGGGTTAAGACAAAATTGTCGGTGGCTTACATAGATCATAATACCTTGCAGGCAGGCTTTGAAAACGCCGACGACCATAAGTATATACAGACGGTGGCACAAAAATATGGCATCTATTTTTCAAAGCCGGGTAACGGTATTTGTCATCAGGTACACTTGGAGAGGTTTGGCGTGCCTGGTTGGACTCTGCTGGGTTCCGACAGCCATACGCCCACCTGCGGTGGAATAGGCATGCTGGCCATTGGTGCTGGCGGACTGGATGTGGCGGTGGCCATGGGTGGGGGCCCGTATTATTTAACAATGCCCAAGGTATGCAAAGTGGAATTAAAGGGCAGCCTTAAACCATGGGTATCTGCCAAGGATATTATACTTGAGGTTTTAAGAAGGCTGTCTGTAAAGGGCGGCGTGGGCAAGATAATGGAATACTGTGGCGAGGGTGTTAAGCATCTAAGCGTTCCCGAAAGGGCAACTATTACAAATATGGGTGCTGAGCTGGGGGCTACTACATCAATATTCCCCAGTGATGAAAGAACCCGTGAGTTTTTAAGGGCCCAGGGGAGAGAAGAGAACTGGACACCTCTGGCTGCTGACGAAGATGCATCGTACGATGAGCACATTATTATAGATTTGGATAGTCTGGAACCTTTGATAGCCCAGCCCCACAGCCCGGATAATGTGGTGAAGGTAAAAGATATAGAAGGCTTGAAGGTTGATCAGGTGGCCATTGGCAGCTGCACCAATTCATCGTACATGGATCTTATGAAGGTGGCCGGTATCTTAAAAGGCAAGACCGTTCATCCTTCGGTCAGCTTGGTAATATCTCCCGGATCGAAACAGGTGTACACAATGCTGGCCGAAAACGGAGCGTTGGCCGATTTAATAGATGCAGGGGCAAGGATTTTGGAATGCGCATGTGGACCCTGTATAGGCATGGGCCAAGCGCCTGCAACCAATGCAGTGTCTCTTAGAACCTTTAATAGGAATTTTTATGGCAGGAGCGGTACAATGTCGGCTGATGTATATCTGGTCAGCCCGGAAGTGGCAGCCGCGTCGGCCGTTTTCGGTGAAATTACCGATCCCAGGAAATTGGGTGCCGCTCCCCATGTGGATATGCCCCAGAGTTTTAAAATAAACGATAACCTGGTGATACCTCCGGCAGAGGACGGTAGTAAGGTGGAAGTGGTAAGGGGACCCAACATAAAACCCTTTCCCATTAATAAACCCTTGGCGGAAGAGATTAGCGGGTCGGTATTATTAAAAATGGGGGATAATATTACTACTGACCATATCATGCCTTCCAATGCCAAGCTCTTGCCCTATAGATCCAACATACCCCATCTGTCCGACTATTGTTTAGTACCGGTGGATGAGACATTCCCCAAAAGGGCTAAGGAACAGGGCGGAGGATTTCTGGTGGGAGGCCACAATTACGGTCAGGGTTCCAGTAGGGAACACGCTGCCTTGGTTCCGTTGTACCTTGGTATAAAAGGCGTTGTGGCAAAATCCTTTGCCAGGATACACATGGCAAATCTTATAAATTCGGGTATATTGCCCTTAACCTTTGTCGATGAAAGGGATTACGATAATATCCAGGCCGGCGATCGTTTGGTAATAAGGGATAGTATTAACCAGCTAAAATCGGGAATCATTAGAATATATAACCAGCAAAAGGATATATATATCGATACCAAGCTCGATGTGTCCGAAAGACTTATCAATGTTCTTATAGCGGGTGGGTTGCTGAATTTTACAAAAGAAAACAAAGCTTAAAAATAAGGGGGTTTATGCCCTCTTATTTTAAATGAGGTGGCAAAGTGAAGGGCAAAATTTTATTGCAACTTTTCTGTACCTTTTTTAAGATAGGTTCATTTACCTTTGGCGGTGGGTATGCAATGCTTCCATTGATTGAAAGAGAGGTGGTTGACAACCGCCGTTGGATAAGCCAACAGGACATTGTAGATATCCTGGCCCTTGCCCAAACTGCGCCGGGGGCAATAGCGGTGAATTCGAGTATTTTTATCGGAAAAAAAGTAGCCGGAGTGTGGGGAGCTTTGTTTGCCGTTACAGGCATGGTATTGCCTTCCTTTATTATTATCTCAATAATTGCCGTATATTTACACAAGTACGGCGATAACGTTATGGTTGCAAAGGCTCTTAAAGGTATCCGACCGGCCGTGGTTACCCTTATTATACTGGCTGTGTTAAGGATGGGTAAGTCGGCCGTTTATGATAAAATCACAATAATTATAGCTTTAGCTGCCTTTATACTGCTTATTTTTGGTGGAATAAGCCCTATCCTGGTTATAATTTCCGGTGGCATGGTGGGCGTTGTCCATACATTGCTGTGGCCCAGAAAAGAGGTAAAAAACCGGGATGTTGATTAGGCTGTTTATTAGCTTTATAAAAATAGGTTTGTTTAGTTTTGGCGGCGGATATGCCATGATTCCTCTCATCCAGCAGGAAATAGTAAACCAGGGCTGGTTGACCACAGAGGAATTGATAAACATAATTTCCATTGCCGAAATGACACCGGGACCCTTTGCCATTAATTCAGCAACTTATATAGGTATTATTCAAAATGGCATATTGGGGGCTGTCATATCTACCGTTGCCGTAGTGTTGCCGTCCTTTGCGGTAGTAATGGCATTGTCCACCATTTTTGCAAGGTATAGGGAGCATAGATTATTATCCGGCTTGTTGTACGGCATCAGACCCGTGGTGGTAGCATTGATTGCCAGCGCGGCGCTGCTTATCGCAAAGACCGCTTTAGTGGCTGATGATGTCGTAGAGATAAGGAGTATTATCATACTGGTTTTAAGTTTTTTTGCTGTCAAAAGGTTTAAAGTACATCCTATTTTAGTAATCCTGGGTGCAGCATTGTTGGGCGTGTTAATTTATTAAATAAAAAACATGGTATTGATATTTATCATAAAGGGGGAACACTGGAGTGGCGGCACAATTTTTGGACGCTGATCAGCATTCCCTGAGGGCTAGAGTATTTAACCACATTAGGGAGAGCATTTTGGACGGTCGGTACAAGCCGGGTGACAGTCTGGTTGAAACTAAACTGGCAAAAGAACTGGGGGTAAGCCGAACCCCTATAAGGGAAGCCATTAGACAACTGGAGTTTGAGGGACTGGTACATAGTATTCCCAACAAAGGTGTAATTGTTCAGGGTATTAGCACCCAAGATGTAGATGATATATATATCATAAGAAAAATGGTTGAAGGCCTTGCTGCCCGGTGGGCCGTAGAAAGAATTACGACCCAGGAACTGAAAACCCTCCAGGAAACCCAAGAACTGATGGATTATTATACAAAAAAGAGTGATTTCGAGCAAATAGCCAAACTGGATACAAAATTTCACGATACTATCTATGCAGCCAGTAAAAGTAAGATGCTGAAGATTATGCTAAGCAGCTTCCACCATTATGTTCAAAAGGCCCGACTGATTTCCCTAAAGGTGTCGGGCAGGGCAAAAGACGCTTTGCTTGAACATGGAAACATAGTCAATGCATTTGTTAAGCGAGACGGTGAACTGGCTGAAAAGATGCTTATCTATCATGTAACCAATGCATGTAACAATATATTGTCCCACAGGGAAAAGGTGTAATACCTATAATATATTTTTTCATAGTGATAGTTTATACAGCTGTCAAGAATAATTATATATTACGTTTTTTAACGAAAATGTAAGACAATAGGGAGGATATAAAGTCTTGCTTGACATGGGTGGGAAAAAAATGTACAATATAATCGTTAAAAAATTAACATAGATTATAATTAAGGGGGAAGATAAATGCAAAGGCGTACATCCAAGGTTTCGGACGCTGTGATAAGACGTCTCCCAAGGTATCATAGATATCTGGAGGAACTCGTCAGGGATGGCATTAAGCGCATATCATCCAAAGAACTGGGCCGTCGCATAGGTTTTACGGCTTCCCAAATAAGACAAGATTTTAATTGTTTTGGAGGCTTCGGACAACAGGGATATGGGTATAACGTAGAATTGCTGTACAATGAGATAAAAAAGATATTGGGGCTAAATGAACGGTACAATACGATAATTGTAGGTGCCGGCAATCTTGGTCAAGCCATAGCAAATTACACCAATTTCAGAAAAAGGGGTTTTGAGGTCAAGGCGTTATTTGATATCAACCCAAAGTTGATTGGCTTGTCTATAAGGGGAATAGAGATATTGGATATTGATAAAATGGGAGAGTTCGTAAGGGATAATGATGTAAAAATCGCAATTTTATGTACCCCCAGGGAGAATGCACAGCAAGTAGCAGAAACCTTGGTTGAATACGGTATTAAATCCATATGGAATTTTGCACCCATTGATCTTGACTTGCCCAATGACGTAATAGTAGAGAATGCTCACCTTAGTGATAGTTTGTACGTCTTATCCTACAGGATGGCAGAAAGAGAAAAGGAGAATAAGGAAAAATAAAACACCATCCTTTACAGCAGTCGAAGAATGCCCAGCATTATCAATAATATGCCCGGTGTTAATTCAATTTTATTATGGGACCATAGCCTGCTTAACCTATGACCTATGGTTAGACCTAAGGACAAAAAGGTTACATTAAACACCGTGGTTAATATGATAATAACCATCATATTGAATTCTCCTATGGATGCCCCAAGGCCTGCGCCAAAGGAGTCGAGAGCAAGGGCTATGCCTAAAATTAATGCTTCTTTAGTGTTTATTTCCCCTGAAACATCCATGTCAGCCTGACTAGGTTCTTTCAAAATAGCCATTATGATTTCTATTAATTTCAAATTCTTGTTTGTTGATGTTTTATCAAAGTTGGATTCTTTTTTGTGCCGACTATTTAATGTTACCAATGAGTGGAAGAACATCCACAAGCCTAAGCCTAATAGCATCATACAGCTTATAATTGCCGATATTTTCGGAGAAACAAACATATTGATTGTGTCACCTATAGCCCTGGATAGCAAAAGGGATGCTGTAGATTCCGATATGATAAGTACAAAGGGGAAAATGGGTATTCTAAGTTTTTTTATACCGTAGGATACACCTATACTAAAACTGTCTATGCTTATGGCAACGGATAAAATTAAAGGCGTTAGCATGGTTACTCCTTTAAAACTTATCAATTTAGTGAACAATATATATCTATGCTTTATTGCCTGATCCTGTGAATCTGATTTGTTTTTGCTGAAGTGGGACAATATTACTATATTTGTCTTAGGATGTAAAAAAAGAAGGAATTTTGTCAAAATTACTAGAATCTAGAATAATGTAATATTGAAATAATATTGTAAGGCAGGGTTGGTGAGAGGGGGAAGAACTATAATGAGAAGTGCCAATGAAATAATGGGTTTGGTTCTTTTATGTATTAATGAAGGTAAAGAAGCAGGTACCGTTAAAGATATGCTAATAGATAGACAAACGGGCACTGTAGAATTTTTGGTATTGGATGATGGCCAGTGGTATTTTGGAGCTAAGGTAATATCCTTTAAAGATATTTTAGGCATTGGATCCAACGCCGTTACCACCGAGACCGAAGATAACATTGAAAGGTTTGTGGAAGTAGAAAGGGCTGTGGCGTTGATCCAGGACGGTATTAAGTTGATCAGTGCCAAGGTATATACCGAAAAGGGTAGGTATATCGGTAAGATTGATGAATTTTTCATAGATGATGACGGAGGTATTGCAGGGTGCAGACTTATACTGGATGACGGTCAGATAAAAATTATACCGCGACAAAGTATTGTCACCTTTGGTAAAAATGTTATTGTAGTAGAGGACAATATAGAAGAAAAATTCATGGACCATGCAGACAATGAAGTGCCATCCTATGAAGAAAAAAAGCACCTCGAACTACAAGAATACCATCACCGGGAAACGTCAAAAAATGGTACCCAAAAACCTTTTAATGATATTCTATTAAATGAGTCAAAAACCCATGTAAAAGAAGAATTGGCGGATAAGGCAGAGGCTGCAAAATCCTTTGAACAAAAACAAAGGCAGTTCCTCATTGGGCGGAAGGTGAGTAAAAGGATTACCAGTAAAGACGGTGAAATATTGGCCGAAAAGGGAACCATAATAACCGATGAACTAATTGATAAAATTAAGGAAAACGGAAAATATATGGAACTTACAATGAGCACATCCCCGCGATGAACAGGGATGCCCCGTAAATAAATGCGGGGCTATTTTTGTTGTAGGGTTGACTGATTCAATTGACAGGTAATTTTTCACAAAAAAGCTGGTATAATACTTATAAGAATGTTTGGTAATTGATGGAGGAAATAATGGAAACAAAGAGTTTAACAGCTCTCTTTATAATATTTGCAGCCGTATTTCTTATCTGTAATCTAACAATCAAAAGGGCCTACGAGATAAGGATAACCACCTTGGGATATGATCGAAGGCAAATTGGGGAGGACGACCAATTGGAGCTCAAAACAGCAAGTCCTGAGGGGATAAACGGTAAGTTGAGTTTTAAGGACGAAATGGGGAAGAAAAATGTTTCCCATAAAAGGGATAACATATATTTGCTGGTGGATATATTAACAAATAGACTTACTGTATACATGGATAACCGGCCTGTCAAATCCTATCCTGTTGTTTTGGGGAGAGATACCATGAAAGGTGATAAAGAGGTTAAGGGGGATTACCGCACTCCCAGGGGCGAGTTCTACATATGCCAAAAGGCGGTAATAAGCGGTCGGGAAGAAATCGGTACACGATGGATACGACTGAGCTATCCGAATATACAGGATGCTACAAGGGGCCTGAAGGCGGGAATAATATCTAAGTCCCAGCATGACAGCATTGTAAAGGCCATAAGGGAGGGCGGCATACCGCCCCAAAGAACTCCCTTGGGTGGAGGCATAGGTATTCATGGGGGAGCTCAGGTTAAGGATAGTACCCAAGGCTGCATATCCTTATATGACAAGGATGTGGAGGAGTTATATGAATTGGTGGACATAGGCACCAGAGTAATAATAATCGACTGATCGTTGAATTTGCAAGATTCATTGCAGAGTATCCACCGCCATTCTTGAAATTGGCCGGGGAATATATTATCATCAAAATAGCAATGTATAAAAACATGTAACAGAATATGTTCCGTCATGGTCTTAGAAACGAAAGGAGAACAAAAATGGAGAAAATCAGAATTGCTGTGGTAGGATACGGAAATATAGGAAAATTTGCGGTGCAAGCTGCCGAGCAGGCTCCTGATATGGAAATAGCCGGTATAGTTAGAAGGGCTTCATCCCTCAAAAAGCCTGTTCCCCCTGAAATAGCAGGATATAAAATTGTGTCATCCATAAAGGAATTAGAGGATGTGGACGTAGCTGTTTTATGTATCCCCACCTTGAGCATTCCCGAAACTGCCATGGAGATACTGTCCATGGGGATAAATACGGTGGACAGTTATGATATCCACGGTCGGTTGTGGGATTTAAAGCAACAGTTGGATCCCGTCGCGCGACAAAACAATGCCGTTGCTATTATTTCCTCGGGCTGGGATCCGGGAAGCGATTCAATTATAAGGACGCTATTGCAAGCACTGGTCCCAAGGGGTATAACCTATACCAACTTCGGACCGGGAATGAGCATGGGCCATACAGTTGCGGCTAAGGCCATAGACGGTGTAAAGCATGCCCTTTCCATGACCATTCCCTTGGGAACAGGAGTACACAGAAGGATGGTTTACGTAGAGTTGGAGGAAGGTGCGGAGTTTGAAGAAGTTGAACGGGCACTGAAGGCCGATGAGTATTTCGTTAAAGATGAGACCATTGTTATCCAGGTTGAGGATGTCAACCGGCTTATTGATATGGGCCATGGAGTATTAATAGAACGTAAGGGAGTTTCGGGTGCTACCCATAACCAGTTGTTGGAGTTTAAGATGAAAATAAACAATCCTGCTTTAACAGGCCAGGTGTTAATCAGTGTTGCCCGGGCATCCGTTAAACAAAAACCGGGTGCCTATACAATGGTGGAGATACCGGTTATCGATCTGTTATACGGCGATAAGGAAAATATAATAAAATCTTTGGTATAAATACAAACTTAGACTAACCACCGGCTGGAGTATGGTATATAATAAGTTTAAGACCAATTAGGAAGGAATGTTAGTTTTGAGGAAGTTTGGGTATAAGGCAGGGATTAGTCTAATAATAATCGGATTTTTGATACTGATAGCCTATGTGCTTTATCAAATACTCAGCATAATCATAAATATGGCTGCAGTGGTGGTTATTGCCATTGTAGCCATAATACTGGGCTTTATCATCGTTCTTTTATCCATGGCAATAGAAAGAAGGCGGATAAAAAAGGAGGAAGACGATGATATTAGTAAGTACTAGCGAAATTCCCGAAAAGAGAATATTAACGGTCCATGGTTTGGTAATAGGTAGCACTGTACATTCCAAAAACATTGGCAGGGATATCATGGCAGGATTCAGAACGTTGGTGGGTGGAGAGGTAAAGGAGTATGCCAAGATGATGGAAGAAGCAAGGCAGGTCGCAATTAAAAGAATGATAGATCAAGCCGAGAAATATGGAGCAAATGCTATTGTAAACATACGTCTTTCTACATCGTCCATAATGGCGGGAGCTGCTGAGATAATCGCGTATGGTACCGCTGTTACCGTTGAATAGTTTTGCTCGTTTATAAGTATGAACTAAAGGATAAATGCAAACGGGGTAGTATCATTGAATTATTACGTTTCCCAACAGGAGTATATACAAATCGATAGAAGACCTCCCTATATAACCATTACATTACTTATAATTAATATAGTTTTATGGTTGCTAATGACCATAGCAGGCGGTTCTACCAATGTATTCGTTCTGCAATCATTTGGTGCAAAGGTTAATGTTCTGATAGCTTCAGGCCAGTATTGGCGGCTTTTTACGCCTATGTTTTTGCACATTGGCATTGTCCACCTGTTTTTTAACAGTTATGCGTTGTATACATACGGTACCCTTGTGGAAAGGTTATTCGGTAAGGTTAAGTTTTTAATCATTTATCTGGCATCGGGACTTTTTGGTACCGTTTTTAGTTATATGTTTAGCCC
>LSQX01306805.1_pt1 | contig 10609 bp, 7 predicted proteins | sample 654561 | NCBI WGS metagenome assembly LSQX01 (sample SAMN04489861, study PRJNA283612) | anaerobic digester metagenome | isolation source: 4 biogas reactors fed with cattle manure at either 37C or 55C with and... | place: Denmark: Kongens Lyngby | collected 2014 | reverse complement strand
AAAGTAATTCTTTTTGCTGGCTCTAAAATAAAAGTGAAAGAGGTAACCAAAGTTCTGAAAAGAATGGGCGTGTCGGCCGACGAAATGCACTCTGACCTAAGCCAGGAGCAACGAGGAGTGGTGATGCACGAGTTTAAGAACGATAGAATAGGTATTTTGGTAGCTACAGATATTGTGTCGCGCGGAATAGATATAGATGATATATCGCTTATTATTAACTACGATGTGCCACACGATGCCGAAGATTATGTACACAGAATTGGTCGTACAGCTCGCGCAGGGGAAAAAGGGATGGCAATAACATTGGTTTCTCCACCCGAGCAATATAAATTTAAGATAATAGAAGATTTTCTTGAAAAATCTATCTTTAAAATACCAGTTCCGGCAGAGTTGGGAGAAGCACCTGAATATAATCCGGAAGATAATAGGCAAAAGAGAAGATCTTTTGGAGGTGGTGGAAAAGAAAAAGGTAGAGCAAGGAGCCAAAATAGAGCACGCGGTTCTAAACCAAGACCAAGTGGTGGTAAGAAACAAATTATAAAAAGAAATCGACCTAAACAATAAAGTTAAGGTCGATTTATATAGAATTATTACAAAGCCCTTTATGGGCTTTTTTTGTGGCTTATTTTTCTCTATCTGAAAAAGTATATGTTTGAAAATAAGCTCTATTATTAAAAGATTATCTTTGTTTGATAATTTCACAGGTCGCTTCTACGAAGCTTGAGTTTGGTGTGGGCATGACTTTACTACAAACATTGCAGCATCTACGATGCGCTACCTACTGCTATTTTTTAGGGTAGCTTAAATTAAGGTGATGCTTTTATGAATGAGCTCACATTGAATATTACAGCCATTAGCTCTATTTCTTTTATTAAACACAGTGAAAACAGGCAGTTTCTACGAAGCTAAAGCTTGTATTCTAAGATATGTACTACAGACGAGGTCGCTCCAGTGGAACTCTAACCAGCCAATACACATCTGGAGACTATAAATGCGTAGAATGTTTTAAAACAAAGCTAAAGAAACAACAATGAATAATTGTTAAAAGATACTACTGCCCAGCGCATCGTTAGATGCAGCTCTGTCTGTAGTAAAAAAGTAAACACAACACTCCAAGCATCTTAGATGCTGCCTGTAAAGTGGGCTTAGCTAGACAGTTTTAATAAATTCAAATAGTTAAACATAAAGTAAAGATACAGTTATATATGAGCAGAAAAGGGTCTTATTTTACGTTACATCGTTCTTTTATTCTCTTTTTGTTTTGCAACTATCTGTAAATCAGAATATATATCTTGATGAAATCCATTTATAGTGCTCAGGGGGTTTATTGACCATCAGAAAAACATGTATTTACATTTATATATATATTTCAAAATATCAGTGCGAAATAATCCAGAGACGAAAGAGCTGTCTGGCTAAACAGAAAACCTTACCGCCAAACGTGCAAAAGTTATATTACACACTATTTCTAGTTGGAAAACCCAAAAATGCTACAAACACATCCAATCCACCAATCAATTTTTGATTTCTCTTCAAGTTTTCAAGACTTATTGTTCCCACCACATAGTTGTAATGGCTACTCATATATCTTTCATCTATTGTTTCAAAATCGAAGTGCTCAAAATCTATTACATTCTTATAACGTAGATAAATCTTTACCACCACATCATTTGTAAACTCAAGTCTATTGAAATATGTTCGCTTTTTATACTCATATTTGTAGCCATGCACACGAGCGGTTATGTCGGATAATACAGAACTACCTGTAGGAAAACCACCCGCCCCTTTACCAAACATATACTGTTTTTCGTAGAATTCGCCCTCTATAACCACACCATTGTACTCATCCTCAACATTGTATATATAACTATTGGGCGACACCAACTGAGGCATTACAAATAGGCTAAATGTTTCTCCGTTTATTTTATTGGCCTGAGCAATCAGCTTAATCTTAAGGCTCTTCTCTTTAGCAAATTGAATATCAAAAGCGTTTAGTTTGTCTATTCCTACCGAAAAAACATTCTCGGGTTTTACGATAGTGCCAAAGCCGTGAGTTGCCAATATCACAAGCTTGTTTAGCGAGTCTTGTCCTGTAACATCTAGCGTTGGGTCGCTCTCGGCAAACCCTAAATCTTGGGCTTTTTTAAGAGCTTGTTCGTAAGTGCTGTTTTGGTTGAATATCTTAGATAAAATGTAGTTGGACGAGCCATTCAATATACCAGTTATAGAAAGCAGTAAATCGTTGTCGTAATACTCCTCTAAGTTCCTTATTACTGGAATACTACCGCAAGCCGAAGCGTCATACAACAGCGCAACTCCTTGCTCTTTTTGAATATTTATAAGCTCCTCTAAGTGTGATGCCAACATTTTTTTATTGCCCGACACAACGCTCTTACCCAACATAAGCGCAGCCTTCACAATCTTGTATGCCTCATCGGCATCATTAATAAGCTCTACTACAAGATTTATCTCAGGGTCTTGCAATATTACATCATAATCTGTACAAAAAAGCTCCTTAGCAACAGAACGCTCCTTTTGGGCATCCTTTACACATATCGACTTTATTGTTGCCTTAGTTGTTGGACTTTTCTCGAGCACCTTATATAAACACTCACCCACAACCCCAAACCCAAAAAGCCCTATTATTTGTTTATTATCTTCTGTTTGCATTGAATACTATATTTTAAAAAATTCCGAAATAATGGATGTTAGCTTCTCATTTTCAATAAGAAATCCATCGTGACCAAAATCAGATGCTATCTCCTTGTAAACCGAATTGGGAATATATTGAGCTAAGTGTTGTTGCTCAATTGGAGGAAAAAGTCTATCCGTTGATATTCCAACACAAAGTGTGTTTGCCGTTACCTTTTTTAATGCGTCTTTTGAGCTACCTCTTCCACGCGCTACATTGTGTGTATCTTGGCTTTTAGTAAGAGTATGATAACAATGTGCGTTAAATCTATCGACCAATTTCTGTCCCTGATATCGTTGATAACTTGATGCTCTAAAATCATCTACCTTTTCATCGTCCAGCTCGCTTTGTGTCATATTATAAGGCTTGTATCCTCTAAAACTCAACAAACCTACACTGCGAGCTGTAGCCAAACCTAGCTTTCCACCATTGGGGTCGCCGTTAAAAAAGGTTGAATCTGTTTCAACAGCCATTCGCTTAGTTTCGTTTATTGCTATAGACCAAGGAGTTTGCATATAACTTGTAGCAACAAGCATCATATTCTCTATCCTTTTGGGGTGCATTATAGCCCACTCTAAACACTGAAATCCACCAATAGAGCCACCTATAACAATATGAATTTTTTCAAAACCTAAGTGTTCCCTCAACACCTCATGCGCATTTACCCAATCTCGCACCGTAACCAATGGAAAACTATTGAGCCATTGCTTTCCTGTTGCTGGATTGATGCTTAAAGCACCTGTGCTACCATAGCAACTACCCAAAATATTAGCACATATAATTGTATATTTTTGGGGGTCGAAAACTTTACCTTTTCCAACCAACCCACTCCACCAATCCTCAACATCTGAGTTGGCAGTGAGTGCATGACAAGCCCATACTACCGGTTTTGTCTTATCAATTGGATATTGGGATAGATGATAGCAAATTTCAATATCAGTTAACACATTCCCCGACTCCAACTTAAACTGCCCTTTATGGGTATAAACTTTCTTAATCATATCTCTGTGTGTTATTATTCTGTTTTACAAATGGTTATACTAAAGCTAAAGCCTGTTCGAAATCGGCAATAATATCATCAATATGCTCTATTCCAACAGAAACTCTTAATAAACTAGGCGATACTCCTGCTGCGGCCTGCTCCTCCTCGCTTAACTGCTGATGTGTAGTAGTAGAAGGCTGAATAATTAATGTGCGCGAATCGCCAAGATTTGCTACATGACTCACAAGGCGCAAGTTATCTACCACTTTGGATGTATCGGCAAGGCTACCATCAACCTCAAAAGTGAGAATACTTCCAAAACCATTAAGACACTTTTGAGCTAACTTGTGATAACGATGTTCTTTCAAGCCTAAGAAATTTACACATTTTACTTTATCATGTTTCTTGAGCCACAGCGCCAATTTGTGCGCATTTTCGCATTGTCTTTCTACCCTTAGCGACAAAGTCTCGAGTCCCTGAAGCATTAAAAACGAATTGAACGGACTAATACAAGGTCCAAGATCTCTCAATCCTTCGCTGCGAGCTCTAGCTATGAAAGCAGCATTGCCAAAAGTATCGGTATACCTCAGTCCATGATAACCTTCGGAAGGCTCAGACAATAACGGAAATTTTCCATTGGACCAATCAAACTTGCCAGAATCTGTAATTACACCACCCAAAGCAGTACCATGCCCGTTAATCCACTTTGTGGTAGACTGCACCACTATGTGAGCGCCATGTTCAATGGGTCGGCACAGGTAACCCGCTGCACCAAAGGTATTGTCCACAATTAATGGAATTCCATACTTATCAGACAATTTACTCAACGCATCAAAATTGGGTATTGCAAATGCTGGATTACCAATAGTTTCAATAAAGATAGCTTTGGTTGTTTCATCTATTTCGGCTTCTAAATCTTCAGCACGCTCACTTTTAGCAAAACGTGTATTAATGCCCAAGTTTTTAAGGTATACCTTTAGCTGATTAAAAGTACCACCATACAAAAATGGCGAAGTTACCAATGTATCGCCATGAGATAATATAGTTGTAAAAGCAATAACCTGCGCAGCCTGGCCCGACGAAACCACCAATGAGGCTAATCCACCCTCGAGTGCAGAAATACGTTTTTCTAACACTTCTGTTGTGGGATTGCTTAGTCTGCTGTAGATGTTACCTTCTTCTTCAAGGGCAAACAAACGTTGTGCATGCTCGCTGTTTTTAAATTGATAGGCTGTAGTTAAATATAATGGTACAGCTTGCGATAAAGTATGAGGATCTGATTCAAAACCTGCATGAATCTGAAGTGTTTCGAAATGTTTAAATAATTCTGTTTTCATATCGTATATAATAGTTTTATAGAAAATAATTAGTAAGAAAATAATATAAGATACCCTTTGCAATCAAAAGAGATAGCAAAACATATATATAGACCATGAAGTATATGGTTTGAAAAGACTATTTAAATACCAGCTATAGCTGGCTAGGCATGCAACATGAAGGCCCTTTCTGAATGCTACACAACAATGCCATACGATGCTGTATAAGAGCAAGCACCCATGCTGTATTGGATAGATTGAAAAACGAAAATAAAGTAGATTGTCTGTTCATTTTTGGTTGTAAATTTATAATTCCCATTATTGGGCAGGTATTAGCACCGTTCTGCCATTGTGGCCGAGGTTGCTAGAGTATCATCGAGCCTGTTCTCGATACTCTTCTTTATAAACAAACCTTTGGTAAGGTGTGTGTTAAATAATAATGCAAATATATATAACTTTGGTTGGATAAAAAATAAAAACGAAACAATTTTGTGATATATGCTATATATGTGCAATTATTTGTTGGCAGATTTACACGGATTGATAGTTGATTGTGTTGGTTGAATGTTCTATTATTTCATGGAGTAAACAATTAAAATAATTATCTTCGCATCATGAAACTAAAAAAAACACCTCTATCACTTATATTCCTACTATTATTAATAGTGCAAACTACAGTAGGCTATGCACAATATACCGAACCGCTGAACATTCCACCGGCCTTGAGTGCTGGATTTGGAGAATTGCGCAACAATCATTTCCACTCTGGCATCGATTTTAAAACCCAATTGGCAGTAAACAAACCTGTATTTGCAGTAGCCGATGGCTACATTTCGCGGATATCTGTATCGCCAGGCGGATATGGACTGGCATTGTATCTAGATCATCCCGAATTGGGGCACACAACAGTATATGGCCACCTCAATAGTTTTGCAAAACATATAACCCAATATGTAGAAGATAAGCAATATGAACAAGAGAGCTACAGAGTAAATTTATACCTTGAGCCTCACGAAATACCTGTTGCCAAAGGCGAGCAAATAGCCTTGAGCGGCAATACAGGTTCGAGTGGTGGGCCACATCTACACTTCGAAGTGCGAGATAGAGAAACGCAAGGTCCGCTAGACCCATTGCAATATGTTGCTAAAAAGGTGAGCGACACACAAAGTCCCGATTTGCGTGGCATTGCCTTCTACCCTATTATGGATCAAGGCTTAGTAAACGGAAGTACATTGCCCACCAGACACACTATTTATAAATCTAAAGCAGGCAGTGCGCTACCTTTGCAAAAAAAAATAACTGCTTGGGGAAAAATGGGCGTGGGTGTAAAAGCTTATGACCGAATGAATGGTCAGAACAATATATATGGTGTAAAACACATAAGATTGTTTGTTGACGATTCGCTTGTCTTTAGTAGTACTATCGATGAATTTAGGTTTGATGAAACTCGTATGCTTAATAGCTTTATAGATTTTGAGGATTGGCGCAACAACAAATCGTTTTTCATGAAATCGTTTATTGAACCAGGAAACACATTGCGCATCTATAATAACAACCTCGATGGATATATCAATATAAAAGAAGAGCGAGCCTACTCGATGAAGTATGAGTTGGAAGACCACCATGGCAATATCACTACTTATAGCTTTACGGTGCATGGTACTCGTGAAGATATGCCAATTACACCCATTTGTAAGAACCTGATGACATGGGAAAACGATAACAGATATGTATGTTACGATTTTATGCTAAACATACCAAAAGAGAATCTTTACACCAACTTTTGTTTTCAGCATACAAGCATTCCACATTCTGGCAGTAGTAGCTACTATTCAAACATACATGAGGTAAACAACCGCCCTGTACCATTACATCAGAATGGTAAGATGTGGATAAAAATAACGAATGATAGTCTGCCACAACGTGATAAATATGGTGTGGTGAGGATAAACAAAGGCAACCAGAGAGATAGTTGGATGGGTGGAACATACAAAAATGGCGGCTTGGAACTATCCATTAATGAACTGGGCAATAAATATGCCATCTCTATAGACACCATTGCACCCAAGATTGAACCAATTAATCCACAAACATGGAAACAAAACGGTCGTATCCGTATAAAGCTTACCGACGATAAGAGCGGCATCCACTCATTCCGTGGCACTATCGATGGAGCGTTTGTGCTCTTCTCGCACGATAGCAAATCTACTACTTACACATATACCTTCAACCGCGAACGACTGGGCGAACTGCCCATCAAACACTTCAAGTTTGTAGCTGTGGATGGTGTGGGGAATGAGGCGGTTTATGAATATAATTTGTAGTACATCAGTGAACGGTAATCAGTGAGTGAAGAGAAATGAGCAGAATTGCTTTTTAGATTTTAATAATCGCTGATTATCTGTTATACGCTTCCAACAAAAATATTAAAAAGCAGAATACGTATTGCAGTAAATAAATTGCCTATCTTTACAACGTGGAGAATAAGACAAGAAAATTCAATATTATCGTTTTAGCAGTTCTTTATTGCTATGCAATTATTGCTGTAAATTTATCACTAAGTCATGCTGATTTTAGTGATAAATCTTCGTCGTCGCAAAAAACTGAGTTTTTAGACTCTTCTACAAAACTTTTTCTTCATACACCACAAACCAAAAGCTCTGTCGATAATAGTTATGAGAATCTACCCAGCTCAAACTTAAATAATCTATTTAATGATTTCCGGGTATTTTTTAAAGCAACCGAACAACTAATTGTAACAGAGCACTCAAGATACTTAACTTATTTTATAAGCATCCTAATTAATCATTGGAGCTACGATATCATTTTTCCTTTCCACTCTTTTTGGTAATCCATTTTTGTTGTAATTAATCACTATCAAGTTCTAATGCTTGATTATACTTTAAGGCCTTGCATTTCTGCAAAGCCCAAAACTCTACAATTTAATAACAAAAACAATATGGAATTAGGAAATATCATTTTTGGAGCTATCATACTTACAATTTGTATAGGTCCGTTAGTAATAATGTATTACAGAAGTGTGAATACAAACCGCAAGATGCTTCAATCGCTAAAAGAGATTGCGCAGCAATATAACTGTAACATAGATAAACACGAATTTTGCAACAACTCTGTAATAGGATTAGACAAGCAAAATAAGCATGTTTTCTTCTTCAAAAAGAAAGAAGGAGCATCTGTTTCACAATTTGTAAATCTTTCAGAAATTCAAGATTGCAAGGCTATAAAAAGAACCAACGCCACTACGTTTAAAAATGAAGATGTAACACTTTTCGAAAAAATTGAACTTAAATTTATCCCTATAAATAAGAATAAGGGTGAAATATCATTTGAATTGTACGGACCTGAAAACCGGCAAGTAAATGGAGAGTTACAAATGGCTGACAGATGGAGTGCGCAGATAGCGGAACACATAAAAAGCAAATAAAAAATAAGCCTGAGAGGATGTCTAAATTACGACATCCTCTTTATTTTGTCTTTACTGCTTATTTTCAAAAAGCTGTTTCTTCACTATATTCTAATAGCTGAAATATTGCGAGATAAATTATGAGAAACTAATTATACACCACTCCTGGCCACTCTTTCTCGCTTGCATCTTTAGATACAACATCTACCAAAGAGTAACTCTTAGAATAAGGCTCAGCTATTGTCAGTTCCTTTACATTTACTACGTACTCATAGCCAGCGTCAAAATCAAAACCCTCTATTTCAAAAAGAGCTATCCACTCTTCGCTACTCATGTTTTTTGCTAACATAGCACTATTTCTTTGTGCCACACCCGTTATATCATCTTTATAAAAACGTGGTACATATTCAACTTTTTGTGGTAAGACATACAGTTGAATATTCTTTTCGCTATTTTCAGTAATCACTTTCTTCTTCGACAGCAATTTTAAAAATCTATATTTGACAGAAGATACATCTAGAGGTGGATCTTGCATCCACACTTTTTCCACCTTATATTTATATTCGTATCCTCTTTCGTAATCATTATTATAATCTAACCCCTCAGTAATTGTTGCATATAAAGCTCTTTGTTCTTGATTGTCGCTTTCCGAAATCACCAATGCATCGCTCCAAGTATTGCTAAGTTCACTCCTATTGATTTTTGTTTCAGGATGTATTGTCAACTCTACAGTTTTAACCTTATCTGTCTCTGTTTTTTCGCAACTAAAGAGAAAGAGACTTACAATTGATATAAGAATTAAATTTAGTTTTTTCATTTCATTTTTTTTTGAATAATACCTTTAAATGATAGATGCTTCAGTTAAGAAAAGGTTGCATTGTTTTCATATTTATATTACAATAAAACATCACATGTTTGTTTTCTTGCACAATAGTTTAGTTTAGATATAAACATTCATCGTTTAGTTAATTCCATGAAAACAATAAATTACTATATTTGTAAAAAAAACCACGCGATATGATTAATAAACTAAAGTATGCAATCATTGCAAACATTGCAAACTTCAATCCTCTCTATTACGACCCTGAAAACGAGCAACAACTAATAACCTATTGCAAGAAAAACGGTTTCTCGCATCTACCCAGCAAAGACAAAAAATCGGTCTATAAGTTGGTTGGCAACCATTTTGTGGAGAAAAAATTAGAAGATGTATACACAGTAAATGCTTCCGATTTTATTTTCGACGAATCTACCATCAGCAAGTTCGAAGAGCCCAACCCCAACGAAATTCACTTTATTGTAGAGAGAAACCGTATAAAAGGAATGGTTCATATAGTAGATTACAACAATATTTATATAAATGTAGAGCTGTTTAAGGCTATACTTAAATTTGAGTCGAATCTGCGACAACTGCTTATAGAAAACGATTTAGAAAACGACGACTTCATTGGTTGGGTAGCCGACAAAGCTGCAACAGAAGATAGCCCCTACTGGAACAGAAAAAAGAATAGTCTGCTAAACCAAAGAAAGTATATGAAATATGCCAATCAGTTTCAAACATTTAGCTTTCGCGACCTGCTCAATTTTGCGCAAGACAAAGATATACTTCCGCTTACCGATAAAGAAATTGACGATGTGAGCGAAGTACGCAATTCGCTTGCACACAACAGAGATGTTACTTCGCAAATGGACGACCACAATGGTTCTATTGTGTACGACTTTGTGGGATTGAAGTTTTTTGCGGAGAAAATGCGTTCGTTTTTTAATTCGTATGAAGTGCTAAAAGAAAAATTACAATCAAAGGCGTAGAGATGCAATGATTTGCGTCTGAGATCAAAAAAAACCTTTGCACAACGTATAAACCGCAACACAAATAATTAATTAATCATTAAAAAACAAAGTATGCTACGCAACAAAGTAAAAAAATATACCGAATACGAACTACAATATGCCGATCGACGCCACCTATATCACTACAATTGTGCACAGTCTATACTACACGGGGCTAACGACTATTACGAGCTAAACCTTGATCCCAAAAGTATGAGAATGATAGTTCCCTTTGGCAGAGGAATGTGCATCGAAAGTACTTGCGGAATGCTCAGTGGTGGCATAGCGACAATAGGTGTGCTCTTTGCAGAAGATATGCCAACACAAAACCTGAAAATGAAAGAGATTACTCAATATTGGATAGA
>LSQX01136250.1_pt1 | contig 10609 bp, 14 predicted proteins | sample 654561 | NCBI WGS metagenome assembly LSQX01 (sample SAMN04489861, study PRJNA283612) | anaerobic digester metagenome | isolation source: 4 biogas reactors fed with cattle manure at either 37C or 55C with and... | place: Denmark: Kongens Lyngby | collected 2014 | reverse complement strand
CCCAGAGTATCTTGACGCTATCCTGTTTTTCTTTATTCTTGAAGATTTTGTATAAATATGATAACATTTATTCTTAAGAAAGTTTGTTTTATAATAAGGGGCAAACAAAAATGGCAGCTTTGGTAAAATCAAAGGAACGTGTCTGTGAGTATGGTGAAGTATTTACTGCTGAACGTGAAATTAAAGCGATGTGCGATCTTGTCAAACAGGAAACCGAGCGGATTGATTCAAGATTCTTGGAACCCGCTTGTGGTGACGGAAATTTCCTTGCAGAAATACTTACCCGTAAACTTGCTGTTGTAGAAAAGAAATATAAAAGAAGCGTTTATGATTATGAGCGTTATTCGCTTCTTGCTTTGGGCAGCATTTATGGAGTAGATATCCTTTTTGATAATGTTGTTGCCTGCCGGGAGCGGTTGTTCAAAATATGGGACAATGAATACAGGAAAGTATGCAAAAAAGAATGTAATGACGAAACACGCAAGGCAGCAAAATACATACTCAACCGAAATATAGTTTGTGGTAATGCTTTAAGCCTGCGCTGTGTAGATGAAAATGGAAACGATACAGAGGAACCGATAGTGTTTTCTGAATGGACCTTTCCTTTCAACGATGCAAGAATGCAGCGTAAGGATTATACGTTTGATGAATTACTTAATGGTGATAATGTCTCAAATAAAAAGAAATCCGGAAAAGAACAGCTCTCAATGTTTAATGAACCACAACCGACTTTTTTAAAACAATATATTGCCCATTACAGGAGGATTTATGACCATGGCTGAAACTCTGTTTAATGCGGTATATAACCCAGACGTACTTTTATGCCTTGTGAATCTTTCAAGTGATGAAGTGTTTACTCCTCCAAATATAGTGAATCGGATGCTTGATATGCTGCCGCAGGATCTGTTCCGCAGTCCGGATACCACTTTTCTTGACCCTGCTTGTAAAACCGGAGTTTTTCTGCGGGAAATAGCGAAAAGATTGATTGTCGGACTGGAATCCCAGATACCGGATTTACAGGAACGTGTAGATCATATCTTTAAAAAGCAACTATTTGGTATTGCTATTACAGAGCTGACAAGCCTTTTATCACGACGCAGCCTTTATTGTTCTAAATATCCAAACGGGGAATTTTCAGTAACAAAATTTGATAATGCCGAGGGGAATATTCGGTACCGTATAACACAACATACATGGGAAAATGACAGATGTATTTTTTGCGGGATATCAAAAAGAACAAGGCTTGGCGATGAAGAACGTGGTGTTACACTGGAAGCACATGCTTATGAATGGATACACACTTTAAAACCGGAGGAGATTTTTAATATGAAATTTGACGTGATTATATCCAATCCGCCTTATCAGCTGGAAACGGAAGGCGCCGGACGGCAAGCCAAACCGATATACCATCTTTTTGTGGAACAGGCTAAAAAGTTAAAACCTCGATATTTAACCATGATTATACCATCCCGCTGGTTTTCGGGCGGTATGGGTCTGGATTCTTTCAGGGATGCGATGATGAACGATCCCCATATAACAAAGCTGGTAGACTTCTCTAACGCAAAGGATTGTTTCCCCCAGAACAGTATCAGCGGTGGTGTCTGTTTCTTCCTGTGGGAACGTGACAGAACCGGAGAGTGTGAATTTACGAATATCCGGAATAACGTGGAAAGTACAGTTGTAAGGCCATTGAATGAGTTTCCGGTTATTGTCCGGTACAATGAAGCTGTTTCAATCATCCGGAAGGTTCTTGCCAAAAATGAAGATAAATTTGAAAACATTGTCAGTTCTCTGATGCCATACGGTTTGTCTACAAATTACCGGGGGAGAGAATCCAGAACAAGCCCGGATGATTTGGTATTACATTCGAGTCAAGGAATCACATATATAAGACCTGATGAAATTACAAAGGGTTTTGATACGGTAAACAAATACAAGATATTGATCAGCAAGACCGGTTCCGAGCATGCGGGAGAGCCTGGGAAGGACGGTACTTTTAAGGTATTGACATCTTCCCTGAAAGTAATAGGACCCGGTGAAGTATGTACGCATTCTTATTTTATAATAGGTAGTTTTGACGACAGGCAGACGGCAGAAAACACATTAAGCTACTTAAAAACAAAGTTTGTGCGTTTCCTGATACTACAGGCTATGACCTCGATTAATCTTTCAAAACTCGTATTTCCTTTTGTACCAATGCAGGACTTTTCAAAACCCTGGACAGACAAAGAACTATACGAAAAATACGGCTTGACACAGGATGAAATTGATTTTATCGAATCGATGATTAGACCTATGGATACTGATGGAGGAGAATCAAATGGCGACTGATTTCTTTGTACAGCGGCCTTCTATTCATCCGACAATCTATGCTTATGAACTGGTCGGCGTCGCCTCACATGAAGGTTATATCAAAATCGGATATACCGAACGGGAAGTTGAAAGGCGTATCGCAGAGCAACTGCGGACCAGCGGCATTCAATACAGAATCCTGCTTAAAGAATCTGCCATGCGTAGTGACGGCAGCTGTTTTACCGATCATGATGTGCATGCCATACTCCGCCGCAAAGGGTTTCAGCAGCTGAATGAAGGCGAAAGCCGTGAATGGTTCAGATGCACCGTTGATGATGTAATGGCCGCAATTACAGAGTTACGTACCGGTATCCGTTTGGATACCGCCCGTACAAAGACTTTTAAAATGCGGCCTGAACAGGCTGCTGCTGTAGAAAAAACCATAGAATATTTTAAAGCGGCAAAGAAAGAGGATCCAAACCGTGCGCCAAAGTTTTTATGGAATGCCAAAATGCGGTTTGGAAAAACTTTTGCAGCCTATCAGCTTGCTAAAAGAATGGAGTTTAAACGTATTCTGATACTTACCTTCAAACCGGCTGTAGAATCAGCATGGGCGGAAGACTTAATAACACATGTTGATTTTGAAGGATGGCAATTCATCTCCAATAAGGACGCCCAGAATAACAATATTAATATAGATAAACAATTTGAAAAGGCTGATAAAAGTAAACCTATTGTTGTTTTCGGATCGTTCCAGGATTTGCTTGGTACCAATGAAAACGGGGGAATAAAAGCAAAAAACGAATTCATCCACACTAATCATTGGGATTTAGTAATATTTGATGAGTACCATTATGGGGCATGGCGTGAAAATGCCAAGAAACTGTTTGAAGACCCTGATGAAGAAAGTAATGTTGATTTTGATATAGAAAAATATAAGCAGGAAGAAGCGGACAACGCCTATAACGAAACATTCCTGCCTATTACCACGGATTACTACCTGTTCTTATCTGGTACACCATTCCGTGCATTAAATTCCGGTGAATTTATAGAAGAGCAGATATATAACTGGACTTATTCTGACGAACAAAGAGCCAAAGAAAGCTGGACCGGTCCCAATAATCCCTACGCAGCTTTACCTCGTATGGTAATGCTTACGTACCGTATGCCGGACAGTATCCGGCAGATTGCAATGCAGGGGGAATTTAATGAATTTGACCTGAACGTCTTTTTTTCTACTGAAGGAACCGGGGAAAATGCACGTTTTGTGTATGAAAATGAAGTTCAGAAATGGCTCGATCTTATTCGTGGTTCCTATTTGCCGGCCAATATGGATGATCTGAAGCTTGGGCAGGACAAACGTCCTCCCATGCCATATTCCGATGTCAGGCTTCTTAATGTGCTATCCCATACTGTCTGGTTTTTGCCGAGTGTAGCGTCATGCTATGCGATGGCAAACCTGCTTGCACAAAAGCAGAACAGTTTTTACCACGATTACAAGGTTATTGTCTGTGCCGGTCCGAGAGCCGGTATCGGCCTTGACGCACTTAAACTGGTTCAGGATGCGATGGGAGATCCGCTTAAAACGAAAACCATTACTCTTACTTGCGGTAAACTTACTACCGGAGTAACGGTCCGGCCATGGACGGGAATATTTATGCTCCGTAATCTTAAAAGTCCGGAAACATATTTTCAGGCGGCTTTCCGAGTGCAATCCCCCTGGGAAGTTATAGACGATAACGGTAACCGCCAGATCATAAAACACGAATGCTATGTCTTTGACTTTGCTTTGGACAGAGCCTTGCGACAGATTGCTGATTACAGCTGCCGCCTGGATGTCAGTGAAAGCAATCCCGAAAAGAAGGTTGCTGAATTCATCAACTTCCTGCCCGTTCTGGCTTATGACGGCAGTTCAATGAAACAGATTGATGCTCTGGATATCTTGGATATCGCAATGGCCGGTACCTCTGCGACACTTCTGGCACGGCGCTGGGAATCGGCACTGCTTGTCAATGTGGACAATGAAACCCTGACACGCCTTATGAATAATAAAGAAGCTCTTGAAGCTTTGATGAACATTGAAGGATTCCGCAGCCTTAATAAGGATATTGAAATTATTATAAATAAATCAAAAGCGGTAAAGAAAGCCAAGAATGAAAGCAAAGAGAAGATGCCGCCTGAAAAGGCAAAAGAACTCAATGAAGAAGAAAAGGAATATAAAACTTTGCGTAAACAGATACAGGAAAAACTTATTAAATTTGCTACACGCATTCCTATATTTATGTATCTTACAGATTATAGGGAGCATTCCCTTAAAGATGTTATTACACAACTTGAACCGGGCTTATTTAAAAAGGTTACCGGGCTTAATGTAAAGGATTTTGAGTTGCTTTGCTCTATTGGGGTTTTTAACGCAAACCTGATGAATGACGCTATCTTTAAATTTAAGCGATATGAAGATTCAAGTCTGATCTACACAGGAATTAATAAACATGAAGGCAAAGATGTCGGCGGATGGGATACAGTTATCAAACGTCAGGAATATGAAAGGTTGTTCTATAACCAGCAGGCAACATTGACAGAACCAGAAAAAGAAGAAGAAAAACCAAAACCTGTTCATAAAACAGCATCGCATGCAGCTGCAAAACCACCCCTTGTTACTGAAGCATTTGGTGTTAAAAAACCTAACGACAGCAAACCGCAAACACCGCCAGAGATTATGAAAAACGATTTAGACCTATCCAAAGTAGAGGTAGGAGTTACCGTTTCCCACAAAACATTTGGCAACGGTACGATCACTTGGATTGATAAAGCTAAAAAATATATACGGGTATCCTTTTCTGTCGGTGAGAAAACATTTATTTTCCCGGATGCGTTTACACAGGGATTTTTAAAATTATAACTTGGAATTAGGATAGGAGCGGCTAAAAGCCGCTCCCTCTTTTAATGCATTAAAATAAATGCAATAATGATAAATTAATGATAAATCTTGTTGTAAACATAACTTAAAAACCTTAATAGTATTGTTATTTGGCGTGCCCGGAGGGATTCGAACCCCCGACCTTCTGAAAGTTGGCCACCACGGTTCAGCCTCGTCCACTTCGGAAAGGTTTTTAAAGAGTGTAAGCCCAAAATATGCTGTTATCAGTGTAGGGAAGGGCAATAGTTACGGGCATCCTACCCAGGAAGTGTTGGAACGGTTAAATAGTTACGGTGTTAAGGTGTATAGGACCGACGAAGTGGGAACCATAGTTGCTACTTCGGACGGTGCGAATATCACCTTTGATAAAGAAGCAAGTACCATAGCAGCAGGATCCGCTGTCTCCCAGTCCGAAACCGAGAATAAAGAGGAGATAGTTTATATCACAAAAACGGGATCTAAATATCACAGGGAAGATTGCGGATACCTTAAAAGCAGCAAAATACCTGTGAGCCTGAAGAAAGCCAAGGCAGACGGCTATGAGCCGTGCAGAGTTTGTAAGCCTTAAAAAGGAGAATAGGGGGGAAATTTGTGAAGGTTATTATAGATCGGTTCGAGGAAAACTTTGCGGTTGTCGAATTGCCGGATATGAGTACCGTAAACATGCCTATATCTTTGATTCCGAGTGAAGCAAAAGAGGGGGATGTACTGGTAATAAGTATAGATGTTGAAGAGACGGAAAAAAGGAGGAAGCGGATTAAGAAGCTCATGGATAGCCTGTGGGAATAAAAAAAGGCCTGCTTTAAGTGCAGGCTCTTTTTTTTCTTGAAAGATGCAAAAAACACTATCTATTATTAAAGTGCTTACAAAATGTATTTTAAAAGAAGATGCAGGAGTGATGTTATGAAAATAAAAGAATTTTTAAAAAAGGTGAACTATAATCAAAACCCGGTAGAAAATTCTACAGTAAATGATGCTGCCGAACCCAGGCGGAGTCTGGAGGAAATGCTTGCTTTCTATATGGAGCGGGCAAGGAATCTGGGTGAAGAGTTGGCCCAGACAAAGGCAAAATTAGAACAGGTTGTAACCGAAAATCAGACACTTTCAGAGGCTAATCAGGAGCTTAAAGAAGCTTTAAAAATAGCTGAAAAAAAGATTGCGAGACTAGAAAAGAAAAATATGAAACTTGCGGCTATTGAGAAAGTTTGGGAGGAAACTTTCTCAAAAATTAAAATAGTAGCAGGCAACATACCAAATTCAGATTCTACAGAGGAGCAAAATGTTCTCGATTTTGATAATTGCGCTGTTGCTGTTGATTATGATGAATAGGACAACATTAAGTTTTTAAATGAGAAGGATTATAAAAAATACAAAGGGGGAAGGAAAATGAAGGAATTTAATGCAGTTGTAAAAGTTGTTGATGAGGAGGCACTGGCCAAATGTGCAAACGAATATTATGAAGGAGACATAGACGCTGCTGTCAAAGGCGAATTGGCCTGGGTTGAACAAAGCGGACTAGAAGTCGAGCTTGAAGATTTTTCGACTGGTTCTGAAGAATTGGAATTTACTTCTGAAATGGAAGCACGAAACGATGAAGTGGAAAACGCTGTATACGAATGTCTTTGTATTTTAACAGAAAAAAATCTGGAATGGAATGTGGAAATAATATACGATGCGCTCAATGCAATTAAAAAAGTCTTGGCTGGCCATGGTTTGAGGGTCAGGCATCCCGCTATAGAAACAGATGAAAACGGTAATCAAAAATATGTGGAGTATGATGACTGAAAAAGAACGCTTCGGCGTTCTTTTTTTATACTTTAGATATTTCAGCTTGATTTTATACGTATTCTTTTTCTATTTTAAAACCGAACAAAAAATATTTTAAAGAAGAAGGAGGTTTTTATTATATGCATAGCAGGATAATTCAGCTTTCGGAAGAGCCTTTACACAAAGATGATTTTATTACAGAGTCAGATTTTTACGAGTCTTTCGTGGGTTCGGTTGCCGATTACGTAGCAGACATTGACGACAGCGAAAGAGAAGAAGATATAAAATGGCTTATGTCATGCCTAGAGCCCTACGGAGTAAAACTGGACAAGGAGGAAGAAAGTATTGTCTTTCCGAAGGGTTTTAAACAGAGGTACTTCGAAGAAAGATTTAAAAAATTTAAAGAAACAGTTAATGGAATGACTCTTAACGATTTTTGTGATTCAATAAAGGCGTGGCAATTATCACAAATAATTGAAAAAAAATTTGATTTTTATATCTACGTATCATATCCCCAACCCCTGGACGATTTTATCAGAGATTTAGAAGAAGAAAAAAAATATTTTATTGGCGGAATAGTAGATTATCACGCTTGATTGATAGATACAGGTCAGGCATTTTTAATGCCTGACCTTTTTTTATAAAAACGTAATTTTTACTTGATTTTTAATTAATTCATTTCCTAACATAAAGTTAACCTGTTGTATCGGTTTTTTTTAGAAGAAAAAGGAGTAGTTTAAGTTTGCTTTCTGTTTTACAGGGAAGAAAAAAAGGGTTTCACCAACCCATATTAAAGGAGGAATTTAAAATGACGTTATCAGCATTATTAGAAGAAAGGAAAAAAGAACTTATCAAAAAAATGAATGCAAGGGCAAATTCTGTAGTTGTTCTTTCCGAAAAAGAAAAGCTCCTTCCCCCGCAAGAAGAAACTTTGCGGGAGAAAGGCTACAACTGGAAGGAAATACAAGTTCCTTCCAATATATCTTTAGGCGAGCAAAAAAAGCTCGCCAAAAGACTGTCGGAAGAAGTGGATGTTATAATATTCACTCCTTCCGTACCGTTACCGCTCGTAAAGATGGCTGCTGAAGCCACTTACGAGTGGTGTGATCCCGGCAGCGGTTATGGGCAGAAGGCGGTTGTATTTGTCCTTCTGCCGAATGGGGAGCTTGTATAATAGGGGTTGCCTATTATACAAGCCTCATACATAAATAAACCTAATATTTTTTTGAGAAGAAGAAGAAGGAGAGATGATTATGGTAAAGATTAAAAATTTAACTCCGCATGAAGTTTGCTTCATGCTGGAAGATGGGAAAGTTTATTCTATACCTCCATCGGGTACTGTTGCCCGATGCGAGGTAAAGAGAGAGAGGGTAGGATTCCTCTCCGTTGACGGGATAAAAATTCCCGTTAACGATACGGCGTTCGGGCAGATAGAAAATCTGCCCGAACCGGAAGAGGGCACGGTATATATCGTGTCCTCAATTGTGGCGCAGGCTGTTGCGGCAACTGCGCCGTCCCGGACGGATGTCTTCATCGTGGACGATACCGTCCGGGACGAAAAAGGCCGCATCATAGGAGCCCGTGCGATAGCACGGATCCTGTGAGCAGCAATAAAACCAGGGCTTAACCGGCCCTGGTTTTTTATTGCTTAAAAAAGTTGAAAATACATAAAATCATTGTCTAGCATCATAATAGCCAAATATTTTTATAAAAGAGGAAAGAAGGAGGAATTGATATGAAAAGTTTAGTTACAAGTTATAAGAAAGATGGGAAGGTGTTGGAAATTTATTTTGATCCTTACCCCCAAAATCCCAGGGAGTGGGACAATCTGGGGATAATGGTCTGCTTCCACCGGCGATATTCCCTTGGAGACAGTCATCCATATAAGGCTTCTGACTTTAATTCATGGGAAGAAGTAAAAAGGGCTATTGAACGAGACAATGATGTAGCAGTCATTCTGCCGGTTTACATGTACGACCATTCCGGAATAACCCTGTCAACAACTCCTTTCAGCTGTCCTTGGGATTCAGGACAGGTAGGATGGATATACACAACCAAACAAAAATTAAGGAAGGAATACGACATAAAATATGTTACAAAAAAAATTAAAGAAAAAGCATATAAAACGTTAATGGAAGAAGTAAGGATATATTCCGAATACGTTGAAGGCAATGTATTTGGTTACATCCTGAAAGACGAAAGTGGGAGAGAACTTGATAGTTGCTGGGGGTTTTACGGAACGGACTTTAACACAAACGGCATTGCTGAATATGTCGGCTTTGAACTGGTAAGCTGATAATATTAATTTTGAAATGGAGGATGATTATGACTGATAAACAATTAAAAGCCTGGAATTTAACACATTATTTTTTACAGGAGTTGGTAGAAAAAAGCCAGTTTGACAGGCTGGTTGAAGCCGCAAAAAACACGCTGAAAGAGATAGGAAGTAATCCCGCAAATAAAGTGGAAATAGTCAAAAAGCTTCTTAACAATATTGTAAATCGTGCTTATTATTTTGGCTATTACGAAGAAACGACGGCGGCAAAGATATGCCTGAAAGAATTAGAAGAAGTAAATTTATAAAAGGGGAGGGAAGAAGCGTGATTATAAACAACCCTTATGACAATGTCGATAAAAGCAACTTCGATAAAGTAGAAGCGCATAAAAGGATATGCCAACAGCTTACGGAAACATATAAGTGCAAGAATCATGACTACGGCGATGCGTATGCTATTACCAGGAAAGAACACGCCAATGCAATATTGTTTAGGATTTTTGATAAGTACAACCGGCTGAAAACCCTCCTTTCCGGGGCTGAACAAAAGGTTGTAGACGAAAGTATTAAAGATACCCTTATGGATATAGCGAATTACTGTATAATGGAATTGATAGAAATGGAGGTTGATGAACTTGGAAGCGAATGAGTACCAGGAGGCTGCTTTAAGGACGGCAAGTTCTGCAAAACCGGAGGATCTAATATTGAACGGGGCGTTAGGACTGGCCGGTGAAAGTGGGGAAGTGGCAGACCTTGTAAAAAAACACTTGTTCCAGGGCCATGAGCTGAACAAAGAAAAGCTGGCAGACGAACTCGGAGATGTCTGTTGGTATGTGGCCATAATGGCAAAGGGTTTAGGATATCCCCTCGAAGAAATTATGAAAATGAACATTGAAAAGCTGCGCAAAAGATATCCAAACGGATTCGAAGCGGAACGCAGCATTAATCGGGAATAATCAGGCTGTGCTTTGAACGCACAGCCTTTTTATAATTCCGAATTTAGTAATTAATTCGCACTTTTAAATTCGCACTTTATTGATAGCATTAGCCAAAAATGTTATAATATATATGAAAAACTAATAACAGGGACGGGTCAGATGCAATAACTCAACCGAACTCCTCTTTCGTCCCGGATCATGAATAGAAAGAGGCGAGAGGGGTCTGAAAGGGGGGATGCCGGTTGAGCGACAAGTATATAGTCATCCTAGCAATTGTAGCAATTTCCGCTGTGTGCCTAGCGTCTTTTGTTGCTATAGTCGGCCTGCTAATTTATTTCTCTGATTATTTGCTTCAATTAAACTAAAAAGGAGCGATTAAAAATGGAAGAAGTATTTTGGGTTGCGATTGCTGCTATT
>LSQX01399560.1_pt2 | contig 10610 bp, 10 predicted proteins | sample 654561 | NCBI WGS metagenome assembly LSQX01 (sample SAMN04489861, study PRJNA283612) | anaerobic digester metagenome | isolation source: 4 biogas reactors fed with cattle manure at either 37C or 55C with and... | place: Denmark: Kongens Lyngby | collected 2014 | reverse complement strand
CCGGCACCGTTCACCACGATCTGCAGCTCTTCAATCTTTTTCCCATTGAGCTCCAGGGCATTTAGCAATCCGCAGGCTGAGATGATGGCGGTGCCATGTTGATCGTCATGCATGATGGGGATGTCGAGTTCGCTTTTGAGTCGCTCTTCGATCTCGAAGCATTCGGGTGCCTTTATATCCTCCAGGTTGATGCCACCAAAGGTGGGAGAGATTGCCTTCACCACCTGGATGAATTTTTCCGGGTCTTTTTCATCTACTTCAATATCGAACACATCGATACCGGCAAATATCTTGAAGAGCAATCCTTTACCTTCCATCACCGGCTTCCCGGCAAGGGCCCCGATATTCCCCAGACCCAGCACAGCAGTGCCGTTGGAGATGACCGCCACCAGGTTGCCTTTCGAGGTGTAGTCGTAAGCGTATTGCGGGTTTTTTTCAATCTCGAGGCAGGGTTCGGCTACACCGGGTGAATAAGCCAAAGAGAGATCACGCTGTGAGCTATAGGGTTTGGTGGGAACAACTTCAATTTTGCCGGGACGCCCCTGCGCATGGTAGGCCAGTGCGTCGTCCCGCAGTTTGTTTTTTGTCATTTTGATTTTATTTGTACAGATTGTTCAATAACCTGTGCAAAATTATAAAAATAATGTGACAGATTATAATTATTGATCTGTTTCCTTCACAATATCCATCATAAAGTGGTACAGGTCGGCAGCCTGCGTGAAATCCTCCATCAGTTGCAGAGCGATGGCGCTGCTGTATATGCGCGGATCGGTCACGGGGATCCGTTTAAGCAGGTAGCACGATTTTCGTTGTATCCAGGGCTGGTAGAATTCCGGCAGATCATTGGGGAGATTTCTTTTATAGGGTTCACCTTCTACCGTGAAGCCGGCCGAGGTTGCCTGCTGTGCCATTTCCCGGAACGACTCCCGGCTGTAGGAGATCTCTTCCCTGAAGGCGTCCATGATCTTCCTCTTTGGGGCATAGAGCCCCATGCCATAGATAAACTCTTCCGTGCCCAGCTCAGCAAAAAAGCCGGGAAAATTTTCCCAGTGGGTCGCTGCCTGTTGGATATTGAGCCACATGGAGCTCTTGTAGGGATCCTTGTTGGGTGAAAAGCGTATATCACGATAGATGCGCGATAACATCTTTGAGGGTCGCAGCTCAAAAAGGGGATCGATGTTGTACATCGCAGGGGAGAGCATCAGGGCCAGTTCCCTGAAGGGTTGCAGCAATGCTTCCTGATAGATTTGCTTCCGCTCGTTGAACCATTCACGGTCATTGTTTTCCTTCAATCCCCGCAAAAAAGAGATGGTTTCGGGGCTAAAGCCAATGAAGGGAGTAATGGTTTCCATTAATTCAATATCTGATAGGATATGGCGGCGATATGAAAGCTGGGTGCTGCTGTATCCTCCGTTTCGCAATGATCTACCCCGTCGATTTCAGCCGGTTTGGCTGGGAGGTCATGGTGAAGCGTTTCGTCGATCGTTTCTTTTATCAGGATACCGCGAACCCTCACCTGCCTGCCCACGCATGTAGTGTCAAACTTACCCAGGGTCGCATCCGATTCGGCACGGAGGGTGATTGATTGGTCGCTGTCCTGCAGGAAAAGCTTCATGCCACTCTTGCTGCAGACATGGGTGCATAGTCCCTCCACGATCACTGTTTCACCCGCAAGCGTTTCACTGATAGCCATCACCTCATCCACCTGCATCGGTGTTTGTTTGCCGTTACCTGTACAATATGTGAATAGCAGCAATGCTGCTGCCATCAGAAAAAAGTAAAAAAAAGAGTCTCTTCTTTTCATCGGTCTATCATTATTTTGATAAATTTGCACTTCAAAGATAAGGATATTTTCAGGTTGGATAAAAAAAATGAATGTTTTGGCGGCAAAAAAGCATTCATTCGTCGGGTAAAAGAGTCGCGTTCGTCGATTCATCGTTGCAGGCAACCCTTGCCGTTCGCTACTTTTGTGAAAAAACTAATAAGTGCGCGTTATGAAAACAAGTTCATGTGCTTCTCCTTTTTCCGGCAGATCGAAAGGAATCATGTTCGGTTTGTTGTTGGTGATTGCCGGCCTGCTGATTCTTTTTTTTAATTTCGGTTGGATTGATCCTGCCTTCAAAATGGTCCTTTTTTCCTGGCCTATGATCTTTATTGTAGCTGGCATCCTGAATTTCTCCAGAAGAGACTCGTTGATGCCTGTTATCTTTTGGGTTGTGGGAATCTTTTTTTTGGTACCCCGCATAGCACTTGCATTTCCAGGTAGCATTCCTGGCCTGGATGCTGATTTTGCTCATAACTTCTGGCCGTTGTTGTTGATCCTGCTGGGTGTCTACTTCATCTGGCGGGTCTTCACTGGAAGGCATCGGCAATGGACTCATCACCACAAATTCAGGGCCGATACAGTGACAGGAGAAGGGGGACGTATCGAGAAACGAGTGGTTTTTGGCGGCTCAGAGAGCATTTTCCTCGATCCCGTATTCAACGGGGGGGCATTGAGTGCCACTTTTGGCGGTATTGTGCTCGATCTGCGTCGTACCACATTGCCGGAGGGAGAGACCTGCCTCGATGTGGAAGCCACCTTCGGTGGTGTGGAACTTTATATTCCGGGCGACTGGCTGGTAGAGACCAGGTTCCAGACCGTACTGGGTGGGGTGGAGGATAAACGATTGGTTTCTACTCCCGATTATGCGCGCAAACTAATTTTGAGAGGTGACCTGATCTTCGGTGGTTGTGAGATACGCTGAAGCCGTTGTTGCCCTCTGTTCAACCCTGAACAGACACTACGGATGAAACAAATACAATTTTATATCCCTTTTCGGTGGTTGCCCATCGTGACATGCTCACTCCTATTTGCTACTTTTGAGATCGTGGCAATGCGTCCGCTGGTGACGATGCCGCCTGGGTTCTTGTGGATAAAGGGAATAGCTGATGGTGTAATCATGAGCGGAATGGGATTGTTACTCGCTGCCGTGATCCGTTCCTGGCTCTTCGTGAAGCTCGATTACTGGCAGCGGATGGTTAACTACACCGCATTGGGGATCATGTATCTGGTCGTCTGGTGTCTGCTGAGTCATCTCTTCACCCTGCTGATTGCCGGGAATGATTTGAGAGAGGAGCTGCAAGGCTTGTTGCCACTGACCGCTTTTATCTCTCTGCTGGTCTACCTGATTCAGCTGCTGATCATTCACGACCGGTTGAAGAGATCGGATGAAGAGAGAGATGATCAGTGCGATATTGACGAACTCTCTTTACCCGTTGAGGCTGGTCAACGCTCATCTGCTGACAATGTGAACGAGAACAGTGAGGGGACTCTGGAGCGCGTCGCGGTGAAAAGCGGACAAAAGATTCATGTGATCCTGGTACCTGATATCGTGTATATCCAGTCAGATGGCGACTACGTACAGATTGTAACCGGACAGAGCCGTTACCTCAAAGAGGAGACTATGAAATATTTCGAGGCCAGCCTCCCACGTAACCGGTTTGTCAGAGTGCACCGCTCCTATATTGTCAACGTGGAGAAGATTCTGCGAATTGAACTCTACGAGAAACAAAACCAGATGCTCACACTCAACAACGGCGATCAGATCAGGGCAAGCGTTGCCGGGTACCGGGAACTGCGAACAATCCTTAATTTGTGACAGAAGCGGATTGTGAGATGTAAAGTTTGTTAAAACCGGGAAAACTGATTTGTGTTTTCAGGTTTTCCGGTGTATTTTTGTGTGTTTTAAAGATAGGTTAAAAATGGAAATGCGCGACAGAATCATAGAAAAAGCAGGAGATCTTTTCATCCAGTACGGTATCAAAAACAGTTCGATGGATGAGATCGCTACATCACTGGGCATCTCAAAGCGAACGATCTATGAGATTTTTCGAGACAAGGAGGATCTGCTTATCTCGTTTCTTAGCAAAAAGAGGGATGAGCGGAATAACCATTTCGCCACCTTCCTTGTCGGTGACTACAACGTGATTGAGGTGTTTATCCGGATCATTGAAACTCAGCAGAACCTGCCGACTGCCAATGTGAAGTTCTTTGAAGATATCCATAAGTACTACCCCGGAGCTACAAAGCTCATCAATGAGGATGTGGCCAGAAACAACGCCTTTCTGCGTGATTTCCTCCGCAAGGGAATTGCACAAGGGTATATCCGGAGCGACCTGAATGTGGAGGTGACCGCCTTTTTGGTGGAGGATGGCACCTATACCTATATTCGTGCCTCTTATCTGGAGAAACCACCCTTCTCTTTCAAAGAATTGTTTTTCACCATGATGATCAACTTCATCAGGGGGATATCGACAGAAAAGGGCATCCGGATCATCGATGATTATTTAACAAAACAGAAACAGAATAGTGATAATTAATTGAATAAGATGAAAAGTGTAAGAATGAATCTACTGAGATCAATCAGACCGATGTCAGTTATAACGCTGATGATTGTAACCGGCTTCACCGGTTTGCAGGCGCAGCCTGCCGACAGTCTCACCATTGATCTGCCAACAGCATTGGAGATCGCATTGAGTGAGAATCCCAAGGTGAAGGTGGCCGACATGGAGATCACCAAGAAAGAGTATGCAAAGAAGTCAGCCTATGGAGCGTTGTTGCCGCAATTCGATCTGATCGGACAGTACCAGCGTGCCATCAAACGACAAACAGTATATTTTGACGAAGGGTTTGGTATGGGAGGAGGAGATGTGGATCCCTCACAGTATACTCCTGAGGAGCTGCAGATCCTGCAGGTGCTCAACAAAGTGATGATGCCCGATCCGGAGAGCTCCGGTGAAGGGATCCAGATGGGTCGTTTCAATGTCTGGTCAGCCGGAATGAATGTGAGTCTGCCACTGGTGATGCCTTCCCTCTGGAAAAATATCCAGATGAGCGAGGTGGATATCCGCCTGGCCATCGAGCAGGCACGTGCCTCTCGAATCGACCTGGTGAACCAGGTAAAGAAAGCGTTCTATAGTCTTCTGCTGGCACAAGACAGCTATTCGGTGTTCCGCAAGACCTATGAAACCGACTCGCTCAACCTGGAAAACATACGTAACCGTTTCAACCAGGGTGTTGTGGCGGAGTATGATGTGATCACTGCTGATGTGCGGCTCAAGAGTCTTATACCCAGTATCCTGCAATCGGAGAACATGATGAAGATCGCGGAGCTGCAGCTTAAGATGCTGATGGGTATGGAGAGTGATCTGCCACTCAAGGTGGTGGGATCGCTGGAGAACTATCACGCATCGATGTTCGACGTGATCATCCCTGCCGACACCTCGCTGGTCAACAACAGTGACATTCGTCAGTTTGAACTACAGTCCGAACAGGCGCAGAACGCCTATGAGATGCAGAAACTGCAGTTTGCTCCTTCGTTGGTGACCAGTTTCAACTGGACCTACACCAGTCAGAACAACGACTTCCGGTTCCGTGATTACCGCTGGGATCCCTATTCGATGCTCGGTGTCACCCTTCAGATTCCAATCTTCAACGGTGGACAACGGTACCATGGAATGAAGCAGGCTGAGATACAGCTTTTCCAGATGGATGAACAACGTAAGGAGCTGGAAAGAGGCCTGAAGCTATCGATACGCAACAACTACGACCTGATTCACAAGAATATTGAGCAGGTGGTTGCCACAGAGTCGTCGGTGGCACAGGCCCGCAAGGGACATCAGATCACCCTGAAACGTTATGAGACCGGGATGGGAACCATTGTCGATGTGAATGCAGCGGCCCTGGCGGTGATCAACGCTGAGCTTCAGTACCGCAATGCCATTTATGATTACCTGGCAGCGAAGGCCGACCTGGAGAAGGTATTGGGCTATGATATACAACCTGTAGAGACAAACGAATAAAGAAACAGATAACAAACAATCAGATGAAAAAGTACAGCTTATTGCATTTTACTCCTCTTCTGGCATTGGCATTGCTTGCCTCCTGCGGAGGAAAAGGAACTTCGGAAGGAACCGAAAACGAGGCACCCCTGAAGAAGAATGTGCGGGTGGAGACCGTGCAGATGGTGCCGGTTGATCAGATCTCAACCTTCACGGCATCGGTGGAAGCCGATCAGGTGAACAACATAGCCCCTGCCATGGGAGGGCGCATCCGCAGGATCATGGTGGATGTGGGCTCCACGGTGCGCCGCGGGCAGACTGTGGCAACCATGGATGCAGCCAGCTTCGCACAGCAGGAGACACAGGTCGCCACCCTGCGGAGAGACTTTGAACGATATGAGGAGCTGTTCGCCGTGGGCGGCATCTCCAAGCAGCAGCTCGACCAGGCCCGTACACAGCTTGAGGTGGCTGAGACCGCATTGAACAACCTGAGTGAGAACACCACGCTGGTGAGTCCCATCAGTGGTGTGGTGACCGCCCGCAACTACGATCCGGGCGATATGGCGATGCAGCTACCCATTCTCACCATCGAGAGCCTCAATCCGGTGAAGGTGGTGGTGAACGTGTCGGAGTCGTTCTACAGCCAGGTGGTGAAAGGGATGGCGGTGGAGGTCACCGTCGATGCACTCGAGGGGGAGTCCTTCCAGGGCAAGGTGTCACTGATCCATCCGACACTCGATCCGGTGGCGCACACCTTCACCGTGGAGGTGACCGTTCCCAACAGCCAGTTACGTCTCCGTCCCGGTATGTTTGCCCGGGTAAAGATGAACTTCGGCACCTATGATCGGCCCCTGCTTTCCGATATGGCTGTGTTGAAGCAGGTGGGATCGAACGACCGGTATGTATTCGTGGAAAAAGATGGCAGGGCTCTCTATACCGTAGTGCAGCTGGGAGCAAGAATCAACGATAAATATGAGATTCTCTCCGGTCTGAGCGAGGGTGACCGTGTCATCGTGCAGGGTAACAGTGGCCTGATTGACGGAGCCGAAGTAGAAGTGGTTCAGTAAGGATATGAACAGTAAAAAAGAAACGAACAGATGAAACCATATGAAACCGCGGTGAAAAACCCCGTGGGAACAGCATTGATATTTATCGGTGTCGTGTTGATCGGGATATTGTTCTACCGGCAGCTGCCGATAGACCTCTACCCCAATATCGACCTGAACATCGTCTCTGTGATGACCTCCTATTCAGGTGCGGGTGCCGAGGATGTGGAAGCAAACGTCACCCGCCCGCTGGAGGATGTACTCAACTCGACCGAGAAGCTGAAGGAGATCACCTCCCAGTCGAAGGATGGCATGTCGATGATCATGCTGGAGTTTGAGTTTGGTACCGATATGGATGAGGTGATGAACGATGTGCGGGACAAGGTGGACATGATCGCCGGCTTCCTGCCCGATGGTACCGAAGACCCGATGATCCTCAAGTTCAGCTCCGACATGATCCCGGTGGTGGTGCTTTCCGCCACTGCCGAGGAGAGTGCCGGTGCACTCTACAAGATTCTCGACGAGCAGGTAGCCAACCCGTTGAACCGCATCCCGGGCATCGGTACCGTCTCCGTATCGGGGGCACCTGAACGGGAAGTGCAGGTGAATGTAGCACCGCAAAAGCTGGAGGCTTACAACCTGTCACTTGAACAGATTGCGCAGGTGATCGCCACCGAGAATGTGAACGTGCCGGCCGGTAACTTCGACATCGGTTCGCAGACATACATGCTGCGCCTGGAGGGGCAGTTCAAAAACAGCCGCGAGCTGAATGACATCATCGTGGGCAGTAGCCAGGGGAAACCCATCTACCTGCGTGATGTGGCTACCGTGAGCGACACCCTCGAGTCGCGTGTGCAGGAGAACTACACCAATGGTGTACGCAGTGCTTCCATCGTAGTGCAGAAACAGTCGGGTGCCAACACCGTATCGATCGCCAACGCGGTGAAGGCGCAGCTGCCGGAGCTGGAGAAGACCCTCCCGCCCGACATCAAGCTGGTGACGGTGATGGACACATCGGAGTATGTAAAAGTTTCGATCAACAGCTTGCTGGAGACCATCCTGCTCGCGCTTCTCATCGTGGGGGTGATCGTGCTCTTCTTCCTGGGACGGTGGCGTGCCACCATCATCGTGATGGTGACCATCCCCATCTCGCTGATCGGTTCCTTCATCTATCTCTACCTGACCGGCAACACCATCAACATCATCTCGCTCTCGGCACTCTCCATCACCATCGGGATGGTGGTAGACGATGCCATCGTGGTGCTGGAAAACATTACCAGCCACATTGAGCGGGGCAGCCGCCCGCGTCAGGCAGCTGTCTACGGTACCGAGGAGGTCTCCCTCTCGGTGATCGCTTCCACGCTGACCATCATTGCGGTGTTCCTGCCAATGACCATGGTGGGTGGCTTCGCAGGAGTGATGTTCAAGCAGCTGGGTTGGATGGTGACCATCATCATTTCCCTCTCGCTGGTCATCGCACTGACGCTTACCCCCATGATGAGCGCCCGGATGATGCGGGGTAACAAGGATATCAAGATGAACGGTTTCGACCGCTGGTACAGCAAGCGGGTGTTACCGCTGCTCAACCGTTTGGATCATCGTTACTCCCGTCTGGTGAACAGGGTTGCGCGTCGTCGCAGGTTTACCATCTTCGCTGTGCTGGTGATCTTTGTGGTGAGCGTGGTGATCAGTGCCGTGACGCTGAAGACAGAGTTCATGCCCGCTTCGGACAACAATGACATCGCACTGACGGTGGAGATGCCCACCGGTACCCGCATGGAGGTGGCCCGTGAGACGGGACACCGCATTGCACAGACGATGGAGACGAAGTATCCGGAGATCGAGATCATCTCCTTCAGCGTGGGATCCGCCAGCGAGGACAACGCCTGGGCAGCCATGCAGGACAATGCCTCCAACATCATGACCTACACCATCCGTTTGACCGAGTCGAAGAACCGCAAGAAGAGCATCTACGATGTCTCGGACGAGATGCGTCAGGACCTGGCAGCGATGCCCGAGGTGAGACGTTTCCAGGTGATGCCGGGTGGTGGTGACATGGGCATGACCGGCGGTAGCAACGTGGCACTTGAGATCTTTGGATACGATCTTTCGGTGACCGATGAGGTGGCCGCTGAGCTTCAGGAGAGAATGGAGGAGGTGAAGGGCCTCAGAGACATCACCGTCTCCAGGAAGGATTATCGTATGGAGTATCAGATCCAGTTCGACCGTGAGAAGCTGTCGCTGAACGGGCTCAACATGAGTACCGCAGCCAATGCAATCCGCAACAGAATCAACGGTCTCACCATGTCTCAATATCGTGAGGAGGGTGAGGAGTATAATATCCGCGTTCGCTACGAAGAACAGTATCGTCAATCGATCGAAGATATCGAGAATATCATGATCTATAACCCGATGGGTGGTGGTGTACGCGTCAGAGACCTGGGAGCGGTGGTGGAGACATCTACTCTTCCACAGGTGGACCGACAGGACCGCCAGCGCATCGTCTCCGTCACGGGTAGCATCTATGGCCGCGCACTGAGTGAGGTGGTGGATGATGTGAGCAGCCTGCTGGCTGAGTATGATGTGCCACCCGGCGTACAGATCGTAATCGGTGGATCGATGGAGGAACAGCAAGAGTCGTTTGGCCAACTGGGACTCTTACTGATGATCGTTTCGCTGCTGGTATACATTGTGCTGGCATCGCAGTTTGAGTCGCTCACCTATCCCTTTATGATTATCCTGACCGTACCTTTCGCCTTCACCGGGTCGATCCTGTTGTTGGCGCTTACCGGTGAACCGCTCGGCATCATGGGCTTCGTGGGGCTGATCATGCTGGTAGGTATGGTGGTGAAAAACGCCATCGTGCTGATTGACTACATCAACCTGAACCGGGAAAGAGGCATGTCTATTATCACTGCCGTGGTACACGGGGGACGCTCCCGTCTGCGACCGGTACTGATGACCACACTTACCACCATCCTGGGGATGGTCCCGCTGGCCATAGGCACGGGACAGGGATCGGAGATGTGGAAGTCGTTGGGTATCTCCATCATCGGGGGTATGACCTTCTCCACCATCATCACCCTGGTGCTGATTCCAGCGCTCTACTCGATGATGGCCGGTTACGGTGTACGCAGAAGACGTAGGAAGCATCGCGAGGTGCTGGTAAACAATCAAAGTAAATAGAGACTAACAACAGAATAATATGAAAGCAGTAATGATAATGCTCGACCAGGCCCACTACGAGATGATCGTGGAGAAACTGAGCAGACTTAATATTCGAGGATTCACCTCCTGGAAAGAGGTGTACGGCAGAGGCAGCAGTGATGGCATCCCCCACTACGGGAGCCATGCCTGGCCCTCGGTGAACAATGCCATCCTCACGGTCGTGGAGGATCATCAGGTAGAGGGGTTGCTTACCTACCTAAGAGAACTGGACAATGAATCGGCCAACCTTGGCCTACGGGCATTTGTCTGGAACATTGAAGACGGTATTTGATTCTTTTTTTAAACGATAGAGTGTTTAGGGTGTCACTGCAATGGTGGCACCCTTTTTGTATGTCGGGCATGGTATTANNTCACTGCAATGGTGGCACCCTTTTTTGGTGTGTCACACGATCATTCATTTCTCGTTCCGGTGATGATGTGTGGTTGAACATGCTGATACAGATCCTGGCATTCTTTTCCTGGTATATGAACGAAATCGATTCTTCAGGCGTTAATCTGTAGCAATCAACCAAC
>LSQX01256188.1_pt1 | contig 10611 bp, 11 predicted proteins | sample 654561 | NCBI WGS metagenome assembly LSQX01 (sample SAMN04489861, study PRJNA283612) | anaerobic digester metagenome | isolation source: 4 biogas reactors fed with cattle manure at either 37C or 55C with and... | place: Denmark: Kongens Lyngby | collected 2014 | reverse complement strand
CGACACGGCCCTGCAATCAGCAGTATGGCCGCTGTGATGGTGAGGATTTTGCGCATAGGAACAAAGATACAAAGATTTCTTGCGCACTGCACGGCTCCCAGCCTCAAGATGGTGCGCAACGGAGAGATAGCACAAAATGTATATGCTTGACCAACTGGCAGATAGAGCCATGTGTCGAAAATTCCTGCGCACCATCTTGAGGCTGGGAGCCGTTAAAGTTGTTAAAGACTTGGAAAACACGTTTGTTAATACTAGATTTGTAGAAATAAACACAAATAGCCAAATAAGAAAAATATGATAGAAGAATTTAGTTTTGAAAATTTCATGTCCTTCAAAACAATGACAACGTTAATGATGTCTGCGGCGAATATTAAATCCATTTCACCTGAATTGGATACAGATAATGTCATTAATGTTAATAACCAAACACAGTTGCTTAAGGCGAAGGCAATATATGGAGCGAATGCTTCAGGTAAGAGTAATGTGGTAAAAGCACTTGCTGCTTTTATCAAGATTGTAGTTTCTTCAGTTAAAGAAGACAATGTATTAAGCGGAATTCTTACTCCCTTTTTATTGTCAGAGGAAACTATACAGGAACCAACCTTTTTTCAACTGGTATTTTGGCAAGATGGAGTACGTTATCGTTATGGATTTCAAGCAGACAATGAAAAAATTCATGCAGAATGGCTTTATGGTACGCCGGGTAAAAGGGAACAATCTTATTTTACCAGAGAAGGTAATGTGGTGACATCAATAAACAGAACTCACTTTTCTGAAGGTGAGAAATTGTTGAAACTGATTGGGAACCACCAGGAAAATGCCATTTTCAGATCAAATTCACTGTTTTTGACTTCTGTTTCTTCATTTGGTATTGGGCAATTATCTAAAAAATTAATAGAGGGAATTGGTCAAATGTATGTTACTGTGGGATTAAGAGATAAGGTTGCCTTTGAGATAAGCAAGGATGCTTTGGAATCACCGAGTATGAAAAAACAAATTGAATCTTTTCTGTCATTGGCAGACACAGGAGTGGATCGTTTAGCGGTTATAGAAACACCGTTATCTAAGGAAGGTGAACGCAAAGATATGTTGAATGAGCCAAAAAGGAAATGGGCAGTAGCCTTTAAAGATGTTTATAATGCACAACGGGAGAAAGTCTCTGTTGTACCTATGCCAATAAGTTCATTTGAGTCTGAAGGTACCAAAAAAATGTTTGAAATTAGCACCTTCATAATCAATGCATTAAGAGAGGGGAAAACCTTGGTTATTGATGAATTTGACGCGCGTTTTCACCCTTTGATTACGCAAAAAATAGTAGAGTTGTTCAATTCAAGCATTAATACTAAAGGACAGTTGATTTTTGTGACACACGATACGAATTTATTGTCTTCTAAACTACTTCGTAGGGACCAAATAGATTTTGTAGAGAAAGATAAGTATGGAGCTAGCCACTTGTTCAACCTGCTTCAATTTAAAGGTGTCAGAGATACTGATCCCTTTGAAAAAAACTATATCAGGGGAAAATATGGTGCCATTCCATTTGTGGGTGGCTTAAACAGTTTGTTTTTTGAGTGTGGGGACGATGGCGAAGCGTAAAACTTATATAAAAAGTACTGATCAAAATAAACCTTGGAATAAAAAGAGGGGGCGTTCCAGGTATAAAAAAGAAACGGAGGCAATGAGGAAAACATTTCTCATTGTATGTGAGGGACAGACAGAAGCGCTTTATTTTAAGGCTTTTCCCGTAAGTACTGCTGATGTAAGGACTGTTAACTTAGCGGGGCAAAGTAAAATACAACTTGTGAACTGTACGGAAGAATTAAGCAAAGAAGAGGACTATGATGAAGTATGGTGTGTCTTTGATATGGATGTTAGCCGGGGCGAAAATCAGTTTAGAGATTTTGATAATGCTATAAATAAAGCACATTCACTGAAATTCAAGGTCGCCTATTCGAATGATGCATTTGAGCTTTGGTTTTATTTGCATTACCACTATACAGACATTGCTCACCTACGCTTCTTCTATTATGAAAAGCTTAGTGCCTTGTGGCAAATTAATTATGAGAAAACCGGTAAAAATTATTGTTTTAGTACGGGCATATTCAGAAAAATGCAAAACGACAAACGAGCCTCTTTTGAAGAGGCTGTAGAAAGAGCTGAATCACTTTTTGAAATGCAAAGGACCAGAATATATCATGAGCAAAGCCCGGTTACTTTGGTTTATCAGCTTGTAACCTCATTGCAAAAAGAATGTGACAAGGAGTATTTCTAATAACATTGCAGGTGTCTGACAATTCTGACGGTGTGGGTTATTTCGCACCCCATCCTCAAAAGATAGTGCGTTTTTTAAATACCTCTCCAAAGGTATCCATTTCCCGTTTTGTAATACCTAACCGGGTAGCCAATGGTTGCCAATTTTTTACAACGGCTACTACCTGCGATATTATTTGTTCAGCGGTTGTTTTATAGAGCATATAATCTTCAGATGCATTCAATAAAAAAGATAAATCCGCTTTATTGGAGGATTTGGAAATAAGCAGACTTTGGTATTCGTTTAGACTGGGATTCATATCGTAGGCAGGTGAGAGAGTCCATCCTCTGGCGGTAAGTAAAAAACCATGATTGCGAAAATGATCGTCGGAATTGGCTATACAAATATTGAAAGCTACACGGCGGAAAAGTTCTTGCAGATTGGTTTCTACATTGGTGCAGTTTTGCACTATGAAATCTACAATATCTAGATAACCGTATCCGGAAGAAGCACTGTCTCCATCGGAGAGACCTAATGCAGTAAGGGCAGAAGCAAAATGTATGCGTTTTCCGCTGTCGGTTCTATCAAACCTTCGCGATAAGAATGTGTGATGTTTTTCACTTATAGATATAGCTTGTGAGTGTGCTACATTTATGCCTGCTTTTTGAGCAAGCAGGTGGCAAAAATGTTCCCATAATCCGGAGTCGTAATCATCTTTGCGCGATGGGAATTTTGCAATGCACAAATGTTTGTTTTCATCTATAACACTTGCTTTAGGACGAGCTCCTCCCAGGGAAGTCCCCGGCTGAATTAATTGTGCAAGCCATTTCTTATCGGGTAATTGGCTACTTTCTTCGCTTTTTTCAATCTCCTGACTGGCATGAAATAACGACCTTATGTTTGCAATGGGAGGGATGGTAAGAAAACTGCTTTTATTTATAAAATTGCTCTCAGCATGTTCTTTAAATCGGAATCCACCCATACGGGAGAAATCGTCAATACCTGTAAGGTAATCATAAGAGGAGAGTCGGCGGGCAGGACGGTTTTCTTCGGTAGCCAAAATCTGTTCTCTGCGGTTAAGCAGTGTCCTTCCCCAACGATCAGGAAGTGCATCAGAAAAACAACCAAATATATCTTTGCCGGATTGGGTATATTGCAGTCCCGGGTAGTTGTTCAGATCCGCACTTAGAAACAAGTTCCCGTATTTTATAAGCCATTCGTCATCAAAGGTAAACCCATAACTATCAGAACCACGAATGGATTTATAACTGAGCTCCCCCATGAGTGATCTATCCTTTAACCAATCAAAATCGGCATATACTAAGATTTTTTTCATCGCAATTACTTTTTAGAAGCACGTTCGCGCACAACCATACTTAAGTCTTGCAAAGCTCTCCCCAATTTGTCTTCTTTGGCAAGCCACAAAATATCATCATCCAACTGTAGTGCATATAGTACACGCAAGTAAATGCCGATAGCTACCGTAGGCATTCCTTTTTCTATACGCGCTACTGTGAGAGGCGAACAAGTAGCACGATCCGCAACTTGTGCCACACTTAAATTTCTTCGCAGACGAGCCAATTTAATTTGCTCTCCTACAATCTGCATCTTCTGCTCTAGTTTTCGAGGAAGTTTCGTCCCCATTGTTCTTTTGGCCATAGCTCAACATATCATATAATATACAAATATAGCACTATTTAGTTATTATATTATATATTGTTCACTTTTCGAGCAAGTGCCTTCGTAAAAGACAGACCCGGGAATCCGTTCCTGTTGCTAGCTGCGGCCCGGAAGTGCAATCAGCACTACGGCCGCTGTGATGGTGAGGATTTTGCGCATAAAAACAAAGATACTATATTTAAAAATGAAAGTCTTTTTAGCGCCCATCCGGTGGATCATCATAACGGGGCTGGTGTTCTTTGCCGCCTCGGGTGATTTGAGCAATGTGCGGGTGTGGATATACCTTGCCATATATGCTTTGGGAGGTATTGCCATAGGTATATTGCTCTATAAAAAAGCTCCGCAACTGCTAAAAGACAGAGAGAAAATGCAAGAGGGTACAAAGCCATTGGACAAATACATCATCCTGACCTACTTCTTGCTTGCTTTATTTGTCACGCCCCTTGTGGCCGGACTGGATAGGCGCATACACCTGGCAGACACCCTTCCTTTTGCTTATTTGTATGCCGGCATTATCCTGTATTTACTATCTGCCGTATTTTCTGTATGGCCCATGATTCACAACCCTTTCTTTGAAACAACCGTGCGCATCCAGGAAAATAAAAGCCACCAAGTTATCCGTACCGGACCCTATCGCATAGTCCGCCACCCGGGCTACCTGGGCATGATCCTGAGTTCTTTGTCCATGCCGTTGGTATTGGGTTCTATATTTGCACTGATTCCCATGTTTATTATGGTGGTATTGATGGTCCTCAGGACTTATTATGAAGACACCACCCTTCAGCGCGAATTGCACGGTTATGCTGATTATTGTCGAGATGTCAGGTACCGGCTGGTGCCGTATGTGTGGTAGGAGTGTCACAGCTTGCACACCCGAGCTTGCGCACCCCAGCCTCAAGATGGTGCGCAACGGAGAAATACTGCTAAGTGTATGTACTTGATTATTTGACATATAGGGCTGAGTGTTGAAAAATCTTGCGCACCATCTTGAGGCTGGGAGGCAAAAAATGTGTAAATTTATAGCATGTATCTGCCTTACGACAAGCATATTGACGCAAGAGTATTGGCCGGGATCTATAGAAACACTACCGCTACCTATAAATTCTATTGGTTTGCTTCCATATTGGATTTGATGGTCAAAGAGGCAAAGGTCAAGATGACCTTTTGGGAGATTATTATTGGGATGGTGGCTCAGGCATGGTATCCCATACATTATTTTCGTATTTCTTTTGGTGCATCGGATTCGTTATCCAACAGAATTATACGACTGCAGCAAGAGCTCCAAATTCCCATTGATGTGGAATTGGAACAACTCAAAAGCATATTACAAAACAACCTGAGCAACCCGAAAGTAAAAAGTTTACTTGCCATATTTACGGCCAATGTACCGTATAGGTTTCTCTCGCCCTGGATTCCTCACAATACCAATGAACAAGTAGAAGCGCAGTCGCGCAGCTTCCATAACTACTGCCTGTACGCCATTGATGGTGATCAGATACAAATCAACCCTTTGTGGGTACGCTATTTACACGACAACTATGTCATACTAAAAGAGTTTACGTTTTGGAACCTGGCTCTTTTTCTGCAAAAACGCAATCCCAACGTACCCGATTTGGCGTCCAAACTGATAAAGCCCATACAACGCGAATCCATGGGAAGCCAACGTAAGTTTTGGAATCGGTTTATCAACGAGCGAGGATACATAGATTGTATTTTTTCGGGTAAGCGATTGCAAGTAGGACAATATGCCATAGACCATTTTATCCCTTGGAGCTTTGTATCACACAACTTGCTGTGGAACTTACTACCCGTAGATAGGGGAATAAATTCGGCCAAGAGTAATGACTTGCCCAAGCTAGATGTCTTTTTACCGGCATTTGCACAGACGCACCAAGAAGCGTTGCGGGACGCGTACCATAGGAACCCCAACAGCACGTTGCTGGAGGACTACCTGGTGCTGTATCCTTCGCTGTCCGATTTGGCGGCGCTTTCGCAGGAAGATTTTTATGACGTGTACCGGAGAACGTGCGCACCGCTGGTGCAAATTGCCGAGAATATGGGCTTTACGTATTGGAAATCTGAATTGTACGGCGTATGAAAACACATATGGAATGTCCTTTTTGCACGTTAGACCCGGATAGGGAAGTGCTTTGCGAAAGCGAAGATGCCATTGCCTTTCCGGACAAATTTCCCGTCAGCCCTGGGCATGCACTGGTGGTGCCTCGGCGGCATGTGGCCGATTATTTTTCCCTTGCCGAGGCCGAGCAGCAGGCACTTTGGCGCTTGGTGAATGAATGCAAACAGATGCTGGACCAAAAATACCGCCCCGATGGATTCAACGTGGGTATCAACGTGGGACCGGCTGCCGGCCAGACCGTCTTCCACGTGCACATCCACCTGATCCCCCGCTACACAGGCGACGTCCCCAACCCAAAAGGGGGCGTACGGCATGTGATGCCGGGGAAGGGGTATTATTGAAGGCAGAACCTTAAAAATCAGCTTTTATATTTTTTCATCAAGGAATTTTTGAAATTTATTCCAGCGTGAAAAAATGCTATATTTATACCTTTATCTTAACAAGTCAATATAAATAAACAGATATGGCTAATTATAAAAACAAAGACGGAAAATTAGAATTAATTAAAGAAAAACCTTTTAAATTAGAGAAAGAAATACAAATATTAACTGAGAATAATCTAGAACTTGTTTTAGGTCTTGATTTTATAAAGTCTGAATATTCTCTTAATAACTTTAGGATAGATACTTTGGCTTATGATAGAAGCACTTCATCTTTTGTAATAATTGAGTACAAACGAAGTAAAAACTTTAGTGTGATAGATCAAGGATACGCTTATTTAGCTTTGATGATAAATAATAAAGCAGACTTCATATTAGAGTATAATGAATGCAAAAAGTCTTCTTTAAAAAGAGAAGATGTTGACTGGTCTCAATCTAAAGTGATTTTTATATCTCCTTCATTTACGACATATCAAAGAGAGGCTATTAATTTTAAGGACCTACCTATTGAGTTGTGGGAACTAAAGCGATATGAAAATGATACTGTGAATTATAGTAAAATTATAAGAGGGGAAGCGCAAGAAAGTGTTAAAACGCTTTCTCGTAAAGGTGATATTATGGAGTCAGTAAATAAGGAAATTAAAGTATATACAGAGCAGGAACATGTAGAAAAAGCATCACCTGAGATTGTCGAATTATACGGGATAATTAAAAATGAAATAATTAATCTTGATGGAATTGAGGTAAAACCCACAAAGAAATACATTGCCTTTGTGAGTGGTTCAAATATTGTCGATGTTCATATTCAGCAAAAAGCCCTGAAAATATGGATTAATCTACCAAAAGGAGATTTAGATGACCCTAAACAATTGGCAAGAGATGTATCAAATATTGGACACTGGGGCAATGGCGATTACCAATTGCAGATAAAAGATGATGAAGATATTGAATACATCATGTCATTGATAAAACAATCTTACAAAAAGAACAGAAAATAGAAATATCTTTTGAGTGAAGACGATGACAAATATTCGTATATAAAAAGGTGATATACTTTATTTCTTTTAAAAGAAATAATTTATTTATCTATTTTAGGTACTTTTATTACTTATAGAGTCCGTACATTTGTTTTTCGGGCCTAAGTATTTTTATATGCAAAAAAAGATTCAAGCTAGACCTTTTCTGAAGTGGGCAGGAGGAAAATCCCAGCTTATTCCTGAGGTAGAGAAACTGCTGCCAGACGATATTTCTTCAACGCCTTATACGTATATTGAGCCTTTTGTTGGTAGTGGTGCTGTTTTGTTTTGGTTGCTGAATCACTATTCAAATTTAAAAAGGGTAGTAATAAATGATATCAATAAAGATCTCATCAATACGTATAGAGTTATTGCTCATAACCCTAAGGAGTTGATTGAGTGTTTATCGATTTTTCAAAAAGAGTATCATGCTATAGATGAGGATGAAGAAGGAAAGAAATCTTATTATTATGATAAGCGTAAGATATTCAATGACAGAAAAGAAGGGCAGGTTTATCAAGCAGCATTGTTTATATTTCTGAATCGCACTTGTTTTAACGGATTGTACAGAGTCAATAGGAATAATGAGTTTAATGTACCTATTGGTAGGTATAAGAAACCTACAATTTGTGATGTGGACAACATTTTGGAAGTCCATAAAGCTTTAGAAGAGGTAGAAATACTTTCCTTGGACTTTGAGGAGACGCTTGGTTATGCTCAGAACAAAACACTCTTCTATATAGACCCACCTTATAAACCCCTTAGTGATACTTCTAGCTTTAACTCTTATTCACAAAACGATTTTAATGACGAAGAACAGATAAGACTACGAGATTTTTGTGAAAAATTAGATCAATTAAACTGTGTATGGATTCTAAGTAATTCAGATGTTAAAGCTGGAGATAATGGCAATTTCTTCTTTGATGAGCTATATGCTGAATATTGTATTCAAAGAGTTCATGCAAAAAGAAGTATTAATGCTAATGCACAAAAAAGAGGATTGTTGACAGAACTTTTAATAACGAACCAGATGAAACACTGCTGATATGTCAAACAACTTTAAGACTTTCATGTCGCAATTGACGTCCACCAATTCAACATTAGACTATTTTACTGATTTTGAAAAAGTAAGAAAAAACGTAAATGCTATTTCTATAAAGCTGAATCAACTCAATTACCTTTTAGGGAAAGAAGATTTATATGAAGCAGTTTTAGAACTTTTTGAAGAAAATCCAAAAGCATTTGATGTTTTGGAAATCCTTATAGCAGTTCGCAAAAATAAAGGGGCGCTAGTTTTAAATCATGAGAATAAGACAGTGCGATTAAAAAGTTACTTTTCCTCCCCGGAGCTAATAATAGAATATCTGAATGAAACAGGTTTAGCTAATGTCTTTAAAGACAAAGACATTACCAACCTGGTAGATTACGTTTTTGGAATTGAAGTGGGTTTAGATACTAATGCTAGAAAGAACAGAGGTGGAACAATTATGACTAATGTTATATCTCACCTTTTTAATATATCTGGAATTAAATATAGCAAAGAAATTTCGAGTAACTGTTTTGAGGAAATTACCAGTCTGGGGGAAGATATTAAACATTTTGATTTCGTTATTAGAACCAAACGGAAAATATATTTAATTGAAGTTAATTATTATAATACAGGAGGTTCTAAGTTAAATGAAACAGCTCGAGCTTATTCTGATATAGCCCCAAAAATAAATCAATACAGTTTTTTTGAGTTTGTTTGGATTACCGATGGTCTAGGTTGGCAGAGTGCTAGAAATAAATTGGAAGAAGCATATAGCACTATTCCAAGTCTATATAATTTAACAACAATACAAGATTTTATTGAAAAACTTTTGAGTGAGGAAGTAATTGAGTTATGAGAGAGATGAAGCTTTTTTTTAAGTCAGAAGATAAAAATTTTTATCTTCTGAAGGGGGATACTATGGAATTGTTACCTAATGTAAACCATAAGTTTGATATGATTTTTGCCGACCCTCCGTATTTTTTATCAAACGATGGTTTATCCATACAAAGTGGGAAGATAGTGAGTGTAAATAAAGGTTCTTGGGATAAATCCGAAGGCTTTGAATATGTCAACAGTTTTAATCGCAAATGGATATCGTTGGTTCGGGACCGGATGAAAGATGATGCTACGTTATGGATAAGCGGAACAATGCATAATATATTCTCTGTGGGTCAAATATTGCTTGAACTGGATTTCAAAATATTAAACGTTATAACGTGGGAAAAGACTAACCCACCTCCTAATTTTTCTTGCCGTTATTTCACCCATTCTACGGAACAGATTATTTGGGCAAAGAAAAATAACAAAGCGAAGCACTATTTTAATTATGATTTGATGAAGCAATTAAATGGTGATAAACAGATGAAAGACGTATGGACATTGCCTGCTATTGCCCCTTGGGAAAAAACTTGTGGTAAACACCCAACACAAAAACCTCTCTCTGTTCTTACTAGACTTATTTTAGCATCAACAAAACAAGGAGCATGGATTCTGGATCCTTTTACTGGGAGTTCAACAACCGGAATAGCTGCAAACCTTTCTAATAGAAGGTTTTTAGGAATAGATAAAGAAGTTCAATACTTGGAAATGGGAAAAAACAGAAAACTTGAAATCCAAGACTTTATGGTTGCAGCTAAATACAAGCAGAAACTAAAAGGATTTAATCATAGAAAAGAATTGGAACTGTTTTTGTCTGAAGAACCAGTACAGGATTACTCCACAGAATTAGACCTTTGAAGAGAGTGTTACTAGTAAAAAGAGAAAACTGATATTGGTTCTTTAAGATTTATTATTTATTCAAGATTAAAATAGGTAGTCAATAATTAATGTTCTCATTAGTTTGACGAATTATATACATGGATATTCTGGTAACTTTTCAAGTAGTTGTAAAAGTAGTTTACAGAGTTTGATATTGCCCAATTAGCAGGGAGCAGATCTCCAGATTGTCTTTCCCAAAGCCAACGGACGAATGGCGTTTTCTATGAGGTTATTGTCTATTTTGTATCTGCCGTCCAGATGATACTTGGAGAGTTGTGGAAAAAACTGTAAGCATAAACTATGGCTTTTGCTGTCCAGTTTTAGCTTGGTGTGTATTTGGTAAGCATCCGATAAAACCC
>LSQX01210942.1_pt1 | contig 10611 bp, 11 predicted proteins | sample 654561 | NCBI WGS metagenome assembly LSQX01 (sample SAMN04489861, study PRJNA283612) | anaerobic digester metagenome | isolation source: 4 biogas reactors fed with cattle manure at either 37C or 55C with and... | place: Denmark: Kongens Lyngby | collected 2014 | reverse complement strand
TTCCAGGAGCGTTACGGCACCCCGCTCTGCACCGGCTGCGGAAGATGTATCATCGTCTGCCCCACCGACGTCAATATCGCCAGGATCATCAAGGCCGTGAAGGAGGCGGAGGTAGAGTGATGAACGAAGCTAAAAAAGGCATGGCCATCGAGCAGCCGTTGATACCCACCGTGGTGGAAGTAATAGATATTGTCGACCGCACCCCGGACGTTAAAAGCTTTTTCGTGCGGAACACCGATGGCAGCGGACTCCCGTTCCAGGTTCAACCGGGGCAGTGCGGCATGATATCCCATTTGCCGGTGGGGGAAGCCATGATCTCCTGCACCTGGCAGGAAGAACAGGAATACCTGGAGTTTGCTGTCAAACGAGTGGGTCTATTGACCGACGAACTGCATCGGATAGAAATAGGTCAGAAGGTTGGGGTCCGAGGACCTTACGGCAATGGTTTTCCAGTGGAGGCCTGCAAGGGCAAAGACATGGTATTCATAGCCGGTGGTATCGGCCTGGCCCCCCTGCGCTCCTTTATTAAACATTGCTTCAAGCACCGCCAGGATTATGGCAAGATCACCATCATCTATGGGTCCCGCAGTTCGGCTGACCTCTGTTTCAAGGAGGAACTGTTCGACCTGTGGCCCCGGGAGCAGGACACCCAGGTTTTCGTCACCATCGATAACCCGGAACCAGATTGGGACGGTCATGTGGGTTTCGTGCCCGCCTATCTGGAAGAGCTCGCTCCCAGTCCTGAGGGAGCGGTAGCAGTGGTGTGCGGACCGCCCATAATGATCAAATTTGTCCTGCAGTCCCTGGAGAAGATGGGGTATGCTGACGACCAGGTCATCACCACTTTGGAGATGCGTATGAAATGCGGGATCGGCAAATGCGGCCGTTGCAACATCGGCAGTGAATTCATTTGCCTGGATGGACCGGTTTATTATCTCGAACAGCTGCGCCAGCTGCCAGCGGAATGGTAAGGTGTTACGGGGCCGGTTCGAAACTACTGGAAATATAAAGAACTGCCCTAGGGTGTGCATAATATACTGGCGGACGTTAAGCGATAGCGTGGAAGCCAGTATATTTATGCATTTCACATATGGGCAAGATATCAAATTTCATTGGTCACAGACAGTTCTCCAGACATGATTACTCTAATAGCCTTATTAACTCGGCCAGCCAAGATATGGGAGGCTTCTTAACCAACCGCCACGAAGCACAGTAGAGAACGCTCTGTTAATACGAAATGCCCGATCAGTTGCCGTACCTTATGTACGTTGCCATGACGGGCATTCCTATTGCCTTCTTCAGGCCTTTTTGTGTTCCCTTGACACCTTAGCTTTCTCTAAAGTTTTATTGATTCCGGTTGACAACAACAATTGCCCTGCATCTGCAGCACCCGACGGTTTACATCATCCCAGTTAACCAGGTTCCACCAGGCTTCCACCCAGGCCGCCCGTTTGTTCTGGTATTTCAGGTAATAGGCATGTTCCCAGACATCGCACACCAGCAGAGGAATCGTGCCCCATTGGGTCAGGTCCTGGTGTTTTTCCGCCTGCAGGACTACCAACTTGGCAAAGGCCGGGTGGCAGGCCAGTACCGCCCAACCGGAGCCTTCTACTGCAACGGCCGAAGCGGTAAAGAGTTTCTTGAAGTTCTCGAAAGAGCTGAAGTCACGATCGATCAGTTCTGCGACCGCTCCGGTTGCAGGGCCGCCCCCGCCCGGTTTCATGTTGTCCCAGAACATGGTGTGGAGGATGTGGCCGGAGCCATGAAAAGCCAACTCTCGTTCAATATGTTTGATCAAACCGAAATCGCCTTTGGCGATCGCGTCAGCCAGTTTGGTCTCGGCACCGTTGAGGCCGTCGACATATCCTTTGTGGTGCATATCGTGGTGTAATCTGACGGTTTCCGCATCATAATGGGGTTCCAGAGCGTCATAAGCATAGGGCAGCTCGGGGAGGGAATGAGCCATTTACCAACACCTCTTTCCAATATTAATATTATTGTTTACCCATTAAGTTTAGCTCAAACCGCACCGTCAAGCCAACCATATGGAGAAAATCATGGGAAATCATGGTTGCCGGTAGGCCGCCCGGCCAAAACTGAGCGCCATATTTAATAAAAGCGACCCGAATCTGGTGGGATTCGAATCGCGCCAAGTCTTGACTAGTGTATAATGTTGCCGGGTGGACCGACTCTGCAGGGTAGGCCGCCCGATTACTGGCAGGAGTTGACCGCCAGTCAGGAGACCGAAACTTGCGATGGTGGGGTATTTCCTCCCGGTCCGACCGTCTTATTGGGTCAACGGGAGTCCATCTACCAGTTTGCTGTTCTTGGTGACAAGGTCATATTGGACATATATAGACTGTTTGTCCAGATAGTTGAACTGAACCCTGACCATTATCGTGCCATCCTTGACGATATTTTGATACTGGGTGGCCGGGATGGTGACCAACTGGAATGGGGTTTTTCTGGTTTTCTGCGGTTTCACCAGGTCCTGTTCGATGACGATCTCCCGCCGGCTTTTGTCGATATAATATTTTTTGATCTGGTCGACGTTGCCGCTTAATATATAAAGACCCTGTCCGTCATGAATGATAGGGTAGACGGAGGCCCCCTGCCGAGTCTGAAGCAGGGTTATGCCATTATCGTTGGTCACCCAGCCGATACCCAGGTCGCGGAATACTTCCGGCACTTGCTGGATTCTATCGGCCTTGCCCATCGAGGTCAGATAAAGACCAGCCCCGGTCAGCACGATCACTGCCGCTGCTATCAATACGTACTTCCTCACACCATTACCTCCTTTTCGCTGTGACCCCCAACCCGACATGACTTCATGACAGGCTGGCAATTACTGGATCTAATGGGTCAAGACAACCGGTCTTACTAATTCTATTCAGGAGGATGGCTGAACATGTCATCTTCATCTAGTGTTTCGATTGTCATGACTGACACCCCATCCGGTTGTTTGAAAAGAGTTTATCTCAGGTGAAGGCTTTTCCGACGAGAGAAAATAGCAGAGCCGGAATCGGATCCTGGCTCTGCTAGGATGCAAATTAGATGTGGGTTCCAAGTATTCTTGCAAGCTATTGACAGCTTCTCTGGGACCGGCGATGCCCAAGATGGGTCAAACAGAAGAAAACCCGCAGGAGAGGCGGACGAATCGGGCCACGGCTTCAACATCATCGAGGGCAATGACCGGCAGTCTGCTTTCCAGGGGAAAATCGCTCACCAGGGCTACCGTTTGCGGAAGGAGCATGGGGACCGGGTCGATGACCTGGCGCAACACCTCCACCTTGGGCAGAGCTTCTTTTTTAAAGCCCTCCACAATTATCAGGTCGATGTGCGCCGGCACTGATTCCAGTATCTTATCCAGACTTGGTTCTTCTTCATGACGTTGGTATCGTATGCTGAGGCGCGGCGAGATGGCGGCTACAAAGTCAGCCCCCGCTTCCAGGGCCAGTTCGGAATCCTTGCCCGGCAGGACGATAAGGTCGTGATGGGTATGTTTGATGAAAGCTATCTTCAGTCCCTGTTGTTTCAGGTGGGCCATTACCTGTCGTAAAAGTGTGGTTTTGCCGGCGTTATGACGGCCAATAAAACTTATCACCGGTTTCATGTTGATCCCTTTCATTGCTGGTCGGTAGTAATGCCTATATGTTGATGGGGTTGCCAGGATTTTTAGCTGACCTCACGACTGGGCGGCCTGGAATTCAGCGAGCGCCTCCGCGAGCCGGTCACCAGGGTTGCCAAGCCAATTATAACAACTATTACGCCGGTGTAATAACCATTGTTTAGTCCCTGGTCCAGCATCCATCCCCCCAACACCGGTCCGATGGCCCGGCCCAAGCTGTCATACCCCTGGAGTATACCCATGGCGGAACCTTGGGCAGTGAGGGTGCGTTTGGATACGGCCGCTGAAATCGACGGCCGGGTGAGACCGATGCCAGTTGCGAAAACCGCCATGAACAAGATGGAGCTCGGTATGTTATAGGTAAAAATAAATAGGGCCAGGCTGATCCCAAGCAGGGTTATGCCGATGGTGGCAGTTCGTTCTTCGCCCATCCTGGTGATCATCCTCCCTACCAGCAGTCCCTGCACCAGGGCTGAGGTTATACCGGCAGTGGTGAAGGACCAGCCGATATCGCGGGCGGTAAAAGAAAGCTTGGCCTGGGTAAATAGGGCAAAAGTGGCATGGTGGATAGATTCACCGATACTGACCGCCAAGACTACCAGGAAAAAGACTACCAGTGGGCTGCGCAATCCTTCCAGCAGGGAGGCCCTCTCTATCCTGGTTTGTTTGGTGATCCGCTGTTCGACCGGAAGTGATTCCCGGAGTAGGATCCAGATGGCGGCGGCATTGATTACCCCCAGGATGCCAGCGAAAATGAAGGGGAAGGCCAGCGAGATCTGTGACATCAGGCCTCCCAGCGCAGGGCCGAAGACCATTCCCATACCCATGGCGGCGCCTATGGCGCCCATGGCCCCGCCTCGTTTTTCCAGGCTGGTGGAATCAGCAACATAAGCCATGGCCGTGGGCAGAGTGGCACAGGAGAGGCTGCCGCCCACGGCTCGGATCAAGTACAGCATCCATAGTTCGGTGGCAAATCCGAACAACAGAAAGGTAAAGGCGTATCCGATTATCCCGATCAGCAACACTGGCTTGCGGCCGACCCGGTCGGAGTAAGCCCCCCAGATGGGAGCGAATATGAACTGGCACACCGCGTATACCGTGATCAACAGGCCCAGCTGGAGGCCGTTGGCTCCCAACGATTCTGCATAGTACGGCAAAACCGGCATGATTATACTGAAGCCCATGCCCACCAGAAAAATGGACCCAAAAAGGATGGTCATGGGTTTACGGTCGGAAGGGGATTCCATCATCAGCGCACCCTTTACAGCCTGGAATATCAGGCTTTGATCAGATTAATTCTACTCCCTTGGCCGCATTTAGGCCAGGTTTATTTTGGGGCGGCTGATTCGCCCGGGATTGAGCCGATTGAGCCAGTCGCCTCCTTCAAAGCGGCGAAGACCCCGCCCAGTCCGGCCAGATCGCTGGGTATTATCAGTTTGGTGGCCTGGCCTTCGCCCAAGGCTTTGATGGCTTCCAGTGATTTCAGGGCTATAACCTTGTCGTCACTCTCGGCTTCCCGCAGCATGACCAGACTGTCCGCGAAAGCCCGCTGTACGTTGATTATTGCCTGGGCTTCGCCCTCGGCCTCGAGGATCTTGGCCTGCCGGGTGCCCTCGGCTTGCCTGATATTGGCCTCTTTGATGCCCTCGGCGTTGAGTATATTGGCTTGTTTCAGTCCCTCCGCCTCCAATATGGCGGCGGTCTTCTGGCCTTCGGCCAGCAGGATGGCCTGACGTTTTTCGCGCTCCGCCCGCATCTGTTTTTCCATGGCGGTTTGGATGTCTTCAGGGGGCAGGATGTTTTTAAGCTCCACCCGGTTTACTTTGATTCCCCACTTGTCAGTGGCTTCGTCCAGAATAGCACGGAGTTTGGTGTTGACCAGGTCCCGGGAGGTAAGAGTCTCATCCAACTCCAGGTCACCGACGATATTACGCAGGGTGGTGGCGGTCAGATTATCGATAGCGAAAATCGGATTTTGGATCTCATACACGAAACGAAAGGCATCGGTTACTTGATAATAGATAACGGTGTCGATCATCATGGTCACGTTGTCCTTGGTTATTACCGGTTGGGGGGCGAAGCTGACCACTTGCTCCCGCAGATCAACGATGGACCGGAAGGTGTCCACGAAGGGTATCAGCATGTTGATGCCCTGTTCGGCGCTCTTATGGTACTTGCCCAACCTTTCCACTATGCCGACCGAAGCCTGGCGAATGATCTTAATGGAGGAATAGGCTATCAGAATCACGAACAGTACCAGAATCACATTGACGAAAACAGTTAATATGCTATCCATTCACCTCATCCTTTCTTGGTGTTATTGTTGCCGAATATTATTGTCGTACCCTCACTTTAAATTAATGAATGCTTTATCGACCACCAGCTTCACGCCATCGATTCCAGTCACCACCACCCGGATGTTTTCTTCAATGTATTCATTGGATGTGGCGGTCCAGATCTCTCCGTTGACCTTGACCTGACCGAAATTAAGGGGCGAAATCGGGGTGAGGGCCATGCCTTGCTGGCCGATCAGCGCCTTAACATTGCTGACGGTATCATTGGATTTGACAGTCTTCATCAGCAGCGGCCGGGTAAACACGATCAACACCAGGGTGATTATAGAGAAGACCAACAACTGGGCCGGCAGGCTGATCAAGATTCCTGTCGCGGCGCCGCCAGCTACTAGCAGAGCAGCGATGGCCAGCCACAAGAACCAAAAGCCGGACGAAAATATTTCTACCGCGCCACACAAGATGGCTATAAGGATCCATTGCAGTGATGCCATATACACACCTCCCATCTACGGTTTATTTGACATTGCGATTGTGCGGCAATTAACCTGGTTTCGTTCATTATGCCTGAGTATTGTTTATTCCGACGAAATACATTTAGATATAATATACGTTATTTGGTCCAATTTTACGAATCATCAAAAAGGCGCCCTTCCCGGATGGGGAAAATGGGCGCCTTTTCGGTTGCTGCATTTCGAAAATATATAAGAAGTGATTGCTGCGGTACGAAGCTATTATTGACCGCCAAACTGGTAGAGATCGCCCTCCTGGGTGATACCCGACCGGACCAGTATTTCCGGTTTGGGCAGTTTCAGGCCAAGGGCTTCCATGAGGACATCCTCGATCACCTCAACCGGCTGGACCTGGAGCTGTTCCCGCACCTCATCAGGCAGATCTTTGAGGTCGCGCATGTTTTCCTTGGGGATGAGCGCCTTTTTGATACCAGCCCGATGGGCGGCCAGCAATTTCTCCTTGATCCCGCCTACTGGCAGAACCGCTCCCCGCAAGGTTATCTCCCCGGTCATGGCCAGGGCCGGATCTACCTTGATGCCGGTAACCAGTGAGGCCAGGGCAGTGAACAAGGCCACCCCCGCTGAGGGACCGTCTTTGGATATCGCTCCCGACGGTACGTGGATGTGCACATCCCTATCCTTGAAGTTGAAGTTCAGGCTGCTCAACGCCAGCCGGGATTTGATCAGGCTCAGCGATATGCGGGCTGATTCCTGCATCACTTCACCCAGTTTGCCGGTCAGGATCAACTGCCCTGACCCGGCCATATCAGTACACTCGATGAACAGGATCTCTCCGCCCACCGGGGTCCACGCCAAACCAGTGGCCACCCCTGGGGGATTGTCGTCCTGGGCTACATCATGCCGGGCTATCTCGTTCCCCAGTATCTCTTCCAACAGGTCCGGAGTTACCAGGTAGGGGGCTGGCACCTTGCCGGAAACGATTTTCTCCGAGGCTACCCTGGCGATGGAGGCCAGTTGTCGTCTCAACCCTCTGACTCCCGCTTCCTGGGTATAATCGGCTATCACTTTGCGGATGGTATCATCCTCGATGACCAACATATCGGTGGTCAGCCCGTGTTCCTCCAGTACTTCCGGCACCAGGTGCCCCTTGCCGATATAGAACTTTTCGTTGTGGGTGTAGCTGGATATATGGATTACCTCCATTCGGTCCAGCAACGGTCCCGGTATCGTATCGGTGGAGTTGGCGGTAGCTATGAAGAATATTTCCGACAAGTCGTACGGGACTTCCAGGTAATGATCAGTAAAAGTGTTGTTTTGCTCGGGATCCAAGACCTCCAGCAATGCACTGGCCGGATCGCCATTATAGGCGGCCATCAGTTTATCCACTTCGTCCAAAACGAAAACCGGGTTCTTCTGGCCGGCCTTGCGCAGGTTCTGAATTATCCTGCCCGGCAAGGCGCCCACATAGGTGCGGCGGTGACCGCGAATCTCAGCTTCATCCTTTATGCCTCCCAGGCTGACGCGGATATACTTGCGCCCCAGGGCGGCGGCTATGCTTTTGCCCAGGCTCGTTTTACCGGTACCCGGCGGTCCTACCAGCAATATGATGGAGCCTTTCTTATCCTTTTTGAGCTTCATAACCGCCAGATGCTGGATGATGCGGTCTTTGACTTTCTCCAGTCCGTAGTGCTGGTCATCGAGGATCTGGCGCGAGACCGTCAAGTCTATTTCCCGGGTCTCGCCCGGTCGCCAGGGCAGTTCCACCAGGATGTCCAGGTAGTTGCGAATAACGTTGTAATCCGGACTGTTGGGACTTTGACTCTCGTATTTGTCCAGTTCGGCCAGAGCCACCTTCAGCACCTCGGGGGGCATGCCCGCTTCCTCGATCAGTTGTCGGTAGTTTTTGCCTTCCGATGAGCCTCCCTCCTTCAGCTCATCCTGGATATTCTTTAACTGTTCCCGCAGTACCGTCTCCCGATGAGCCTTGTTGGCCTTCTCGTTCATCTTCTCGGCCAGCTCGATCTGTAGTTTGATGGATTCTTTTTGCTTGAGCAGATGGTCCATAAATTGGAGGCTGCGCTCTTTAAGGGAGCGGGTCTCGATCAGGGCCTGCTTCTCGGCGCCGGAAATATGCAGATACTGGCCTACATGTCCCATTAACAGGTTGAGGTTCTGTTCACTGTCGAACGCCTTGACGAAAGGCTCAGAACCTTTGAAGTGAGCCCCGATCTCATGAATCAGGCTCTTGATATAGTTGAGCATTTCCTCCTGGCTTTTGAGGTCCAGATCCACATCATCCGGGGCCAGGATGTACTCTGCCCAGACTGTTCCATCATCTATGGACAGCTGGGAAATTTCTACCCGCTCCAATACCTTTATCCTCAATAGGTGATGTTGTTCCTCCTTTTGTTTGGCGAGCAGTTTGACCAGAGTGCCAACCCGATGGAAATCCTCGGTACCAGGAGGATTGGGCTTGGTACTCCGTTTCAGGGCCAGCACAATGGCTTGCTCCTGGCCCTCCTGCAAGAGGGTGTGGAGCGACTCCCCTTTATATGCCAAAGTGTATTCCATTCCCGGCAATAAAAGTATGTCCGAAATGGGTATGACATTCAGTTTCAAAGTTTCTTGGTTGTTCATGTTGATCGTCCTTCCTGTAGGTGGGTCACTAAATTAAGTGAGCAATCATTTATAATAAGAGCAAAATAATAAGGGATCAATCCCATTCACCAACGTTACAATTATCTAAGCAAGGCATCTTGGATCATCTTGATCAAATCTTCCAGAATCGGCTCGGTATCAGTTCCCTGGTCGTGATATTGGATCGCGATGGTTTTGACCGGGTTGAACAATATGGCATGAATACTGGTATTGTCCACATTTTTCAAGACGCGTCGGCGCTTGAATTCATCCAAGACATCCTCCATGGGCAACCGCTGCGGGTGGGCCGGGCACTTTTCGGCCAGAGCCGGACAACTGGAGAACTGTTCTACGAAATAAAAAACTTCACCATGCTTGGTTATGAAGGTGTAGTAAGATCTGACCAGGGTATCGATTAGCTGCTTACCAGACATGTCCTTCTTTACCCGGGCGGTTAAATAATCTCTCACCTGCTGTTGGTATTCCTGATAGGTGTCCTGGAGCATGGCTTCCTTATTATCATAATAGATATAAACGGTAGCCGGTGATACTCCTGCCTCCCGGGCAATCTTGGCTATGGAAGCGCCCTGCAGCCCTTCCGACCATATCAGCTTAAGCAACGCTTGTTTGATACTCTGCTGTTTGTTTTCGTCCCTTCTGCGCATAACATCACCTTGTTGTAATAGTAAATGAACATTCACTTATAGTCAAGGAAAATGTTGGCCCGAGCCTAGTTGACTGTATGCTCCGGGTGTTTTAAGATTATATGGAAAAATACAGGCTCACAGCGGTTGGAAAGGCAGAGTATGGAAAACGACAGGAGAATGGCGGTACTTATAGACGCCGACAATGTATCCGACAAATATATCAAATACATCTTCAGTGAGATCCCCAACCATGGCACTCCCACCTACAAAAGGATTTATGGGGATTGGACCAGCCCCAACCTCTCATCCTGGAAGGGGGTACTGCTCCATTACTCCATAACTCCAATCCAGCAGTATAGTTATACTACCGGAAAAAACTCCACTGATTCAGCCCTGATAATAGATGCCATGGATATCCTGTATTCCGGGCATGTCGATGGATTCTGCATAGTGTCGAGCGACAGCGACTTTACCCGGTTGGCAGCCCGACTGCGAGAATCGGGCATGTATGTGATCGGCATGGGCGAAAAGAAAACCCCCCTGCCGTTTATTACCGCCTGTGAGAAGTTCAAATATCTGGAGGTTTTGGCCGCACCCACCACTGATGAGAAAACCCCGGCGACCGGCAAAGCTGACAAAACAACCCCGTCTCAGGAAGGGATGGCCGACATCCCCGAATTGATAGCGACTATCCGCACCATCGTCAATGAGACCTCCGACGATGATGGCTGGGCATTTCTGGGCGAAGTCGGCAAGCGGCTCAATAAACGTTACCCTGATTTTGACACCCGCAACTACGGTCACGCCAAGCTTACCCCACTTATATCATCTTTGAAGCAGTTTGAGATTCAATCGCGCAAATCAAGCCGTCCTCATATTACCCTCAAATATATCCGTAACAAATAAGGTCTTAATAGCTGTGAAAAATAAAAGCT
>LSQX01287091.1_pt1 | contig 10612 bp, 6 predicted proteins | sample 654561 | NCBI WGS metagenome assembly LSQX01 (sample SAMN04489861, study PRJNA283612) | anaerobic digester metagenome | isolation source: 4 biogas reactors fed with cattle manure at either 37C or 55C with and... | place: Denmark: Kongens Lyngby | collected 2014 | reverse complement strand
CTTACCTTTTCTTTGACCGGTTTAACGACGGGTTGAATATCTGGGTCGCGGAACTCGAGGAGGATTTGATGACTATCAAAACGGAGACACTACACCCGTGCATCCATGTATCTCAGGAGTGGGAAGAAGTCTGGCCTAGGGTAAATGAAGGCGCTTTCGTGATAAAGCATAAAGGTATCTATTATATGACTTATTCCGCGAACAGCTACGAAAGCCAATTTTATGGAATAGGATGTGCTACAGCTACAGATATCATGGGTGAATGGACAAAATATCCGGATAATCCTTTGCTTCAGAAGCCCGGTAACCTCGTGGGGATAGGACATAGTTCCCTGTTCAGAGATAAAACAGGTGATTTACGCATCGTGTTTCACGCACATCACGACGAAAATAACATCCATCCCCGAAAGATGTATATCGGGAGGTTGGGATTTAAACCGGATGGGGAAGTGGATAAACTATATATCGAGCAGGAATACGAGATCCCGGTTTTAGATAAATAACAAGAAATTGTTTATCTTGCATTCGTAATAGTACATCATCTTTTAGAATAGATCAGCCATATCCAGCCCGTTTACTCTATCGCATGAACCGAAAATATCAGAATCGATTCGTTTTGTTGTTGTTCATCCTTTTACTTTTGAACAGCCCGATCGTGTTGTGTTTATCGAATTATTCATTCAAGCATTACAACATCAACAACGGGTTATCGCAAAATACGGTGCACGCGATCTTTCAGGATAACCTTGGCTTCATGTGGTTTGGCACGAAAGATGGCTTGAACCGGTTCGATGGAGCTACCTTTAAGGTGTACCGGTTTTCACCCGGGGAGAACTTGCGGGATAACGTTTTTCACCGCATAATTCAGGATAAACAAGGCTTGCTCTGGGTGGGAACGGACGACGGGATTTATATTTACGATCCGCGTAATGAGGAGTTCAACCGCTTTGAGTTGGCTACTCGCGATGGTAAATCAATTGAAGGAGTGGTAAGCGATATGCTGGTGGATGAGGAGGGAGATATCTGGATTTCGGTCGAGGAAAAAGGTGTTTTTCAATACGATGTGAACGAACGAGTGCTAAAGAACTATAGCGTACCTCAGGCTCCGGAGGGCATGATGATGGTGAGTTTGTGCGTCGGAAAAGAGGGGGATATATGGGCCCTTCCCTACAACCTTCCTTTAATTCGGATCAATAAAAAAACAGGCGTGGTTTCGGAGTTTCAACTGGTGGATGACCCGGACCTGTTTTACAATACCGGAGAGGTGTGGAACATCATCGCGGATGAATACAATCAATTGCTTATCGCGTCATCCACGAAAGGGCTGGTGAGTGTGAATACAGTGAATGGCACACATCGCCTATTACTGTCGGAGGATGAGGACGGACAACCCGTATTCGCGCGATGTCTTGCAAGGATGGACCCCAAAACAATTTGGATTGGTAGCGAGTCGGGGCTCTATATTTACAACACGGAGACGGGAAAAGCAGAGAATGTTCGCCACAATAGAACGGTGCCCTATTCCCTCTCCGACAACGCGATTTACTCCATTTATAAAGATAGAGAGGGGGGCATTTGGATTGGTTCGTTTTTTGGCGGGGTGGATTATTACTCCAACCAATACAATCAGTTTGAATTGTTTTACCCGGTAGAGGGGATGAACCGGATGAAAGGAAGCCGGGTGCGTGAGTTTTGCGAGGCTCCTGATGGTAAAATATGGATCGGTACCGAAGATAACGGGCTCAACTTATTCGATCCGAAAAGGAATAAGTTTTTGCCATTGCCTGAAGCCCTTCAATCACTTTATACCAATATTCACGCCCTCTATATGGATGGGGAATACTTGTGGATTGGTACCTTCTCGAAAGGGTTACACCGCTTTAACCTGACTACGCGTGAATGGGTTACTTACACGCGGTCGGACGACCCGAACTCGATCAGCCATAACAGTACGTTTGCCATACATAAGGACCGACAAAACACATTGTGGATTGGGAATTTATCGGGGCTAAATACTTTCAACTATGCCGAAAATAACTTCACGCGAATAAAGAAATTTCAAGGGATTTATATCCAAGATATTTTTGAAGATACCGACGGGAAGATTTGGGTAGCCACCTTTACCAAAGGCCTGTACAGGTACGATCCGGTAACCGCTACCTGGAAAGTGTTTTTATACGACCCATCGGCCGATCGGAATACGTTGTACAGCAAAATAACCAGCATCTACGAAGATCGCGGTAGACGGCTATGGGTAGCCACGGAGGGGGGAGGATTTTACCTATTCGACAAAAAGGAGGAGGAGTTCACGCACATTAATAGCTCGAATGGATTGCCGAACGATGTGGTGTACCAAATACAGGAAGATGACGATAAGAACCTGTGGCTATCGACCAATTCAGGCTTGGTACGGTATACACCTACCACAGGAGCATTCAGGAACTACACCGTAGAAAATGGGCTGAAGACCAACCAGTTTAATTATCAATCGAGTTATAAGGAGGCGGATGGTACACTCTATTTTGGATCCATCGATGGTTTCGTGCGATTCAATCCTTCCTCGTTAAAAGAACCGGAGCAGGAGCTATCGGTAGTTTTTACCGAACTGTTCGTGAACAACGAGTTGGTGAGTCCCACGAATGAAAAAGCATTGCTGGAACAGAGTATACTTTTTACCGATGGACTTGATTTACCGTATAATAGAAATTCTTTTCGGCTCGGTTACGCGGTACTTAACTACTCCAACAGGAGTGATTACCGGATTAGCTATAAATTGTCGGGTTTTGATAAGGAGTGGATACGATCGGAGTCGAACAACGATATTATCTACTCGAACTTGAAACCGGGCAGGTATACGTTGTCGTTGAGGCTACAAAATGGTGCCACAGATAGCGAAGGGAAGTCGTTGAAAACATTGGCAATTCACGTGCGTCCCCCTTTCTGGTTGAGTGGGTGGGCTTACTTTTTATACACCGTGTTGATACTCCTGGCTGTGGTGGGACTTATTCGTTTTCTTCATTACAGGGGACAACGAATTCAAAAAGAGAAGATGCGCCTCTTCGAGCAACAGAAGGAGCGGGAGCTATACCGGTCGAAAATTGATTTTTTCACGAACGTGGCACACGAAATACGTACTCCACTTTCGTTGATCAAGGCTCCTCTCGATCATGTGCTTATCACCGAAGAGGTGTCAGAAGGGGTGAAAGAGAACTTACAGATAATGAGCAAAAATACCGACCGGTTGCTGAACCTTACCAACCAGTTGCTCGATTTTCAGAAGACCGAATCGGACGCTTACTTGCTGAACTTGGAGCCCGAAAACGTGTCGAAGTTGATTCGGGAAACTTACCTCCGCTTTACCCCGTTTGCGAAACAGAAAAAACTGCTCTTCGAGCTCTCCCTTCCCGAGGACGACTTGCTGGTACAAGTGGATAAGGAAGCTTTTCTTAAAATTATCAGTAACCTGATCAATAATGGCATTCGCTATTGCGACAGTTACGTGAGATTGAATGCCTATATCGACTCGGGGCATCCGACGACTTTTCACTTGTATATCGAGAATGATGGCGAGAAGATTCCGGACAAATACAAAGAGGAGATTTTTAAACCCTTCGTCCATTTGGACAAAGAACGCGACCGGGCTAAAAATGGCACCGGAATCGGCTTAGCACTTTCTCGTTCATTGGCCGAACTTCACAAGGGGAAGATCGAACTGGAAGCGTCGGATGACTCCATCTTGTTCCACCTTTCCATTCCCGTGGGAAATATCACGGCCATGGTGGCCACGTTACCCGACAAGCAAGAGAAAGACACGCCGGAGGAGTTCGCGGGTAAACCTTCTCGTCCCACCATTTTGCTGGTGGATGACGATCGAGAGTTGCTTCATTTCGAGAAAAAATTTCTTTCGCCTCACTATCACGTGTTGACGGCCGAGAATGGGGTGGAAGCACTGGAGGTTTTACGTGCATCAAGCGTGAACTTGGTGGTTTGCGATATCATGATGCCAAAAATGGACGGATACGAGTTTACGCGCACCTTGCGTGAGGCAAAATGCAACCTTCCCATATTAATGGCAACAGCAATGGTGGCTCGCGAGGATAAATGGCGCGGTTTTTCTGTCGGTGTTGATGACTACATGGTGAAGCCGCTTGACGAGGAAGAACTGCTTTGGCGCGTTGCCGCTCTTCTGCGCCGTTCAAAAATAGCGTCGGAGCGCCGTTTGACGGTGGGGCAAACAACTCTCAACTACGATGCTTTTTCCGTTACTACCGAAAAGGGTACGCAAATACTTCCTCCGAAGGAATTTTTGTTATTATTCAAGCTGCTCTCTTATCCAGAAACGATATTCACGCGCCGCCAATTAATGGACGAGATTTGGAATATGGACAGCGATACAGATGAGCGGACAGTCGATGTGCACATAAACCGCATACGCGAAAAGTTTGGAGACAGCCCCGATTTTGAAATTGTGACAATAAGAGGGCTTGGATACGAGGCGGTGATAAAAAGATGATACATGCAAAAACGCTACAGCGTACAGTAGTTTTATTTGTTTTCTTCGTCATGGCATTGTCGTCTATCCTGACGGCATTTTTCTACATGTCGCTGAGCACTCTCAGATTAATTCCCGACTGGATATTCATGACACTGTGGGCACCTACGCTTGCTCTTGCAGTCAGTTTGATTATTGGTATGGCGATAACTTTTGTCGTTGCGCGGCTCATTCTTCGCCCCCTTGAGGATTTGATAAGGGCCACGCACAAGGTCGCAGACGGTGATTTTTCCGTACATATCGATGAAAAAGACAGCGTGGCTGAGTTTAACGAGCTGATAAGAAGTTTTAACTACATGACTGAGGAGCTCGGACGCCATGAAATTTTCTGCAAAGACTTTATTAATACATTTTCTCATGAGTTTAAAACGCCTATTGTGTCAATCCGCGGCTTTGCAAAGCGCTTGCGCGATGATGTTTTGCCGCCGGAAACACGCCGCGAATACATTGACATCATAATATCGGAGACTGAGCGCTTATCAAAGCTGTCAACAAACATTCTTTTGCTTTCTAAATATGAAAATCAGGAAATCTTAACTGATAAAACGGAATTTTCGCTTGACGAGCAGATACGCCGCTTAATTGTTCTGCTTGAGCGACAGTGGAAGCAGAAAAAAATAGGCTGGAATATCGAGCTTGAGGCAGCAAACTATTACGGCAATGCCGAAATGACAAGCCAAATATGGCNNATATCATGATGCCAAAAATGGACGGGTTTGAATTCACGGGGCGTGTGAAATCAGATATCGAGTTTAGCCATATTCCCGTGATACTGCTGACGGCAAAAGTGAACGTGGAAGCAAAGGTGCAAGGGTACGAGACCGGGGCAGATGGATATATTGATAAACCATTTTCGCTGGAAGTGTTGATGGCACAGATTGCCAACTTGTTACAGAATCGTGAAAAGTTGCGGGAAACATTCTTGAAACATCCCTATATTGGTGCAAATAGCATGGCGCATACCAAATCGGATGAAGAGTTTATTCGCAAGCTTCATACCATCGTGCTTGATAATCTTGACAATTCTGAATTTATCGTCGAAGATATCGCGGAGCATTTCAATATGAGCCGAGCCAGTTTTTATCGAAAAATTAAAGGAGTACTCAATTTAAGTCCCAACGAATATATCCGGGTAGAGCGATTGAAAAAGGCAGCACTATTATTAAAGGAAAAAACCTATAAAGTGAACGAAGTATGCTATATGGTCGGCTTTAATTCGCCCTCCTATTTTAGCAAGTGTTTTCAACAACAGTTTGGAGTGTTGCCCAAAGATTTTGAACAGAAAAATCATCATTTATCATCATAATAATTAATTAAAAAGCGACGTATGAAGACAAACTTAATCGTATTTCTTTTTTTATTGGCGAGTTTTTCGCTACAGGCCCAGTGGCAGCCGGCGGGTGATCAACTCAAGACCCGATGGGCTTCCGAGATTGATGTCAATAACGTGTTACCTGAATACCCGAGGCCCATTATGGAGCGTGGAGAATGGCAGAACCTGAACGGGTTGTGGGAATATGCTATTTTACCGGTAGGGAAAGCGAAGCCGGCCAGTTTTGATGGAAATATCTTGGTGCCCTATCCCGTGGAATCGAGCCTCTCGGGTGTACAAAAAAGGGTAGGTAAAGAGAATGAACTGTGGTACCAACGGGAGTTTACCGTGCCATCGAAATGGAAAAACCAAAGGGTGCTCCTGCATTTCGGGGCGGTGGACTGGAAGGCCGACGTGTGGGTGAACGATACAAAAGTGGGGCAACACACGGGGGGGTACACGCCCTTCTCGTTTGATGTTACCCCCGCGTTGGTTAGCGGAAACAACACGGTAGTGGTGAAAGTGTGGGACCCTACCGATGAAGGGTACCAGCCGAGAGGCAAACAGGTAAACAAACCACACGGTATTTGGTACACCCCGGTGACCGGGATCTGGCAGACAGTTTGGTTGGAGCCGGTGCCCGAAGTGCATATTGAGAATCTTAAGATTACCCCCGATGTGGATAAAAACCACCTTCTGGTGGAGGCAGTGGCCAACAGAGGCGTTAACACGGGAAGGGTAGAGGTGAAAGTAAAAGAGGGTACGCGGGTGGTAGCGTCGGGACAATCGATCAACAACCTTCCCGTGGAAGTATCCATGCCTGAAAACGTGAAACTTTGGTCGCCCGACTCGCCTCACCTTTATGACCTGGAGGTGATACTGTGGGATGGCAACAAGCAGCTGGATAAAGTAGATAGCTATGCTGCCATGAGAAAGTACTCCATGGCACGTGACGATAAAGGGATCGTTCGTCTTCAGTTGAACAACGAGGATCTATTCCACTTTGGGCCGCTCGATCAAGGGTGGTGGCCCGATGGATTATACACCGCTCCTACCGATGAAGCGTTGGAGTATGACGTGATTAAAACCAAAGACTTGGGCTTTAACATGATTCGTAAGCACGTGAAGGTAGAACCCGCTCGTTGGTATACCCATTGCGACCGCCACGGTATTATTGTTTGGCAGGACATGCCCAATGGTGATAGGGGACCTGAATGGCAGATGCGAAAATACTTCGACGGGGTAGAGCGGGTACGCTCGGCTGAATCGGAAGCCAATTTCCGCTACGAGTGGAAAGAGCTGATCGATTATCTCTATTCTTATCCCTCGGTGGGTGTTTGGGTGCCCTTTAACGAAGCATGGGGGCAATTTAAGACCGAAGAGATTGCCGAATGGACAAAGCAGTACGATCCAACGCGTCTTGTGAACCCGGCCAGTGGTGGAAATCATTTCACGGTGGGAGATATGCTCGACCTGCATCAATACCCGGCACCACAACTGTACCTGTACGATGCTCAGCGGGCTACCGTGTTGGGTGAGTATGGTGGAATCGGTTGGGCGCATAAAGAACATCTTTGGGAGCCGGACCGTAACTGGGGATACGTGCAGTTTAACAGCGAAAAGGAGGTGACGGACGAGTACGTGAAATATGCCGAGCAGCTCAAACAGTTGATTCGCCAAGGATTCTCAGCCGCCGTGTACACGCAGACGACCGACGTGGAGATCGAAGTGAATGGTTTGCTGACGTACGATCGAGAACTGGTGAAAGTGGACGAAGAGCGCGTCCGTAAAGTAAACCAGGAAATATGCAATATATTGAACGACTGATCCTTTTTCTGGTGCTCTTGTGGACTTTCTCCTGTTGTCACACTGAAAAGAGCGGGGGTGTTAAGAGCGATGAGGATCCCGATTTTTATATTGAATGGGATGAAACCTCCCTTCTCCGTGTATCGGAGGAGGGGGGTTACCCTCGTTTGCACCGTTTGAATGACAACTCGTTATTGCTCGTGCATGAAAATAGGAGAGGGGATGTGGTGGCTAAAAGAAGCAAGGATGTGGGGGTGAGTTGGAGCGACCCGGTGGTTGCTTACGCGAAATTCGAATTCGTGGATCCGACTACTGCCGTTGTTACGGAGGTTAATATTGCCAATCCTGAAATCGTGCAACTTGCTAATGGAGATATTCTTTTGGCCTGCAATCTTCGTCCCCGCGCGGAGGGCATATACCCCTATTCGATTGCTCTAAAGCGAAGCAGTGATAACGGTAAAACATGGTCGGACGCGAAAATACTATATCAAGCCGCCCCGTTCTTCAAAGATGGTTGTTGGGAGCCATCATTTTTAATCCTGCCCGACGGTACCGTGCAAATTTATTTCGCGAACGAATCGCCTTATCGAGATTCGGACGAACAGGAAATATCGGTACTCGCGAGCACCGATAATGGATTTACATGGAGTGAAATTCCCTCGACTGTTAGCTTCCGACGCGATCATCGCGATGGGATGCCTGTAGCCGTTCATGATGGAACAAATGTGTACGTGGCTATTGAGGATAACTTTTCGGGACAGTTCAAACCCTATATCATCCAGAGTAGGGTGAGTAATCCATGGAGTGAGGCGGTTATGGAAGATTCTTCCTTCCGGTATTCCGCGTTAAAGTCTCCATTGCCGGACACGGTGTATGCCGGGGCACCCTATCTTATAAGGACAAACAGGGGTGTTTACGTGCTCTCTTATCAGACAACAGAAAACCGAAATCCCGATTGGGAGTACTCCACCATGGAGGTAGTGTTTAGTCATGCTCCTTACGACTTCGGGAGCCCATCTCGGCCGTTCGACGTTCCTCTCTCTCGAGAGGCAAAGTGGAATTCCTTGGCGGATTTGGGAAATGATACGATTGTAGCGCTTGCTTCAACCAATTTTAAAGGAGATAAAGTTGGTATATGGATGATTAAAGGAAAAATAAAATCACACTAATTTTTTTAGAAAATGGTTCACTTGTTTCAATATGTTTTATTAACGTTTCTTTTAGTGGGGTGTAGAGCACAAGAGGTGCCACCGGAACCGATTCCCGCTGACCCGACCGTGTATCGAAATCCGGTAATAGATTATAGCCTCCCCGATCCCACTATCGTGAGAGCGGACGATGGGTATTTTTATCTTTACGCGACCGAAGATATTCGTAATTTACCTATTCACCGCTCCCGCGACCTAGTCAACTGGGAGTATGTAGGAACCGCTTTCACTGATGCAACTCGTCCCACTTTTGAACCCAATGGTGGCTTATGGGCACCCGATATTAATATCATTAACGGGAGATACGTGCTCTACTACTCGATGTCGGTGTGGGGTGGGGAGTGGACTTGCGGGATTGGGGTGGCCACGGCCGACAAGCCGGAAGGCCCTTTTACTGACCATGGCAAGATGTTTCGGAGCAACGAGATTGGCGTGCAAAACTCCATCGACCCGTTTTACATCGAGGAGGAAGGCACTAAACACCTTTTTTGGGGTAGCTTTCGAGGTATTTATACCATTGAGTTGTCGGACGACGGGTTGAGTGTGAAGCCGGGAGCCGAGAAGCAACAAATTGCCGGCACCGCTTACGAGGGGGTATATATTCATAAGCGCAACGACTATTATTACCTGTTTGCCTCGATCGGTTCTTGTTGTGAAGGATTGAACAGTACCTATACCACGGTGGTCGGACGTTCGTCGTCGCTTTTTGGTCCTTACGCCGACAAGCGGGGCAGGCCCATGATGGAGAACTACCACGAGGTGTTGATACAGAGGAATCAAAAATTCGTGGGCACGGGTCACAATTCCGAAATCGTGCAAGATGTAAAGGGTCAAGATTGGATCTTTTATCACGCGGTGTCGGTAGATCATCCAAAAGGGCGGGTTTTGATGATGGATCAAGTGAAATGGCAAAACGATTGGCCGCACGTGGAAGGGGGGACTCCCTCGCTGGAGGCTCAAAAACCCATTTTCGACGAATTGATGTCAGTGAAGAGTTTATCTCCTCGAGGCTTTTATTCTTTCAGCGAATTAAGTTCCTTGAAGAACTGATTTTCTCAAGAACCGGAAACTTTTGGCGGTTTAAAATAGCAGGTAAGCAAAATTTCGCTAAATTTGTGTACAATACAGTATCACGTGCAGTATATCTCTGGATTCGATAAACCCGAAAGTTCAAAAAATACTATAAAAAAGAAAGACAATGATGAAGTTTAAAAAAATGATTTGGCTGGTAGCCACGGTGGCCGTGATAGGATGTACCGGCCAGCAAAAAGAGACTACCGAAGAGCCGATGACGCTTTCAGGCTTGAGTAGAAGTGATTTTCAATCGGTAGTTAACGGCGATTCTACCGATCTTTACGTGTTGAAAAATGCCCATGGTGCAGAGGTAACCGTTACTAACTACGGGGGGAGGATCGTCTCGGTGCTGGTCCCTGATAGAGATGGAAATCTTCGGGATGTGGTGCTCGGGTTTGATAATATCGACGATTACGTGAATAATAACAATAACTTAGGTGCAACCATCGGCCGTTACGGCAATCGCATTGCCAACGGGAAGATAACCGTCGACGGGGTGGAGTATCAGCTTCCGCAGAATAATAACGGGCACACCTTACACGGCGGGCCGGAGGGGTACGACGTGCAGGTTTTCTCGGCCGTACAACCCGATAGCCAAACGGTAGTCCTGACTTACCTTTCTGAAGATGGTGAAGCGGGCTTTCCCGGGAACCTCAACGT
>LSQX01192750.1_pt1 | contig 10612 bp, 7 predicted proteins | sample 654561 | NCBI WGS metagenome assembly LSQX01 (sample SAMN04489861, study PRJNA283612) | anaerobic digester metagenome | isolation source: 4 biogas reactors fed with cattle manure at either 37C or 55C with and... | place: Denmark: Kongens Lyngby | collected 2014 | reverse complement strand
TACTTTTTATTATGAGGCAATACGCGGAAATGGTTGTCTGCGGCAATTCTTAATATGGAAAAAATGTTTATTTTGTAGTGTAGGTGACGGCTGCCCTGCCATCCCGCAAGCAACCGTAGGGCGAGACGTCTGTACCGGCGAAGAGGCCATCTTCTCGTAGGGAACGCGGCTTGTCCCGTTCCGATTGACAAGATCCTTCGCAAAAGAAGCTCAGGATGACAAAACCCGGTTCCTGTTCCCTGCTCCCTGCTCCCCTTATAGATCTAAACACATTCACATAGAAAATTGCTGGGTTGTCTGGGAATAAAAAAGCCGCCAGACTGGCGGCTTTTTTATGAACGTGAAATTTTATTCTTTATCGCTCAAAATTGCCAATCCCGGCAGTTCGATACCTTCGAGCATTTCCAGCGAAGCCCCACCTCCAGTGGAGATGTGCGTAATTTTGTCACTCAATCCGGACATGTTGATAGCAGAGACCGAATCACCACCTCCGATGATGCTGACAGCGTCACTGTCTGCCACGGCTTTAGCGATCTCAAAAGTCCCCAGGGCAAATCTTGGGAATTCAAAGACACCCATCGGTCCGTTCCAAACCACGGTCCCAGCGTCAGCGATTACCTCGCCAAACTTTTTAACCGTTTCGGGTCCGATATCCAAAACGCGCCATCCCTCGGGCACATTCCCAAGGGGCAGGGTTTTCTTTTCTGCTTCTGCTTCAAAGGCGTTGGCAGCCACATAATCAACCGGAAGCATGATTTTTCCTGCAGATTTCGCCATCAGCTCTTTGGCTGTTTCCAAAACATCGCTTTCGACCAATGAATCTGCCATCTCGTATCCCTGGGCTTTCAAAAATGTATTTGCCATACCACCGCCAAACAGAATTTTGTCAGCGGTCTTGAGCAGGTTTTCAATGACGCCGATTTTGTCGCTGATCTTCGCGCCGCCAAGAATGGCGACAAAAGGTCTCACCGGGTCCGCGATGGCATTGCCCAGGTATTTAATTTCTTTTTCCAGCAAGAAGCCTGCGGCAGAGGGCAGAAAATCGGCAACACCAACCGTGGAGGAATGTGCGCGATGCGCGGTGCCAAATGCATCATTAACAAAAAGATCCGCCAGCGATGCCAGTTCCCGGGACATCTCTTTGTCATTCTTGCTCTCTTCAGGATAAAAACGGGTATTTTCCAACACCAGTATCTCCCCGGGTTTTAGATCCGCGGCAGCTTGCTTCGCGATTTCACCGCGGCTGTCCTCTACAAACTTCACCGGGGCATCAACAAGGGTCGCCAGGTGATCTGCCACCGGGCGCAGGCTGAACTGGAGGTCTGCTTTGGTTTTTGGTCTGCCGAGGTGAGACATTAAAATTACAGCCGCGCCATGATCAAGGAGATAATTAATAGTAGGCAGAGCTGCCGTCATTCGGGTATCATCGCTGATTTTGCCCTCTTTGATTGGCACGTTAAAATCAACACGTACGATCACTTTCTTTCCATTTACATCAATGTCGGTCACCATTTTTTTATTGAACATTATCGCTCCTTATAAAACAGTGCGCCTTACTGTTTCATCAGCAATGCGCACTGTGTTTTGGTTAGTGACTCTAAAAATTAGAGTCTTTCGGCAACGTACTTTGCCAAATCAGCGGTTCGGGCAGAATAACCCCATTCATTGTCGTACCAGGTCACTACTTTAACCAGGTTACCGCCCATTGCCATGTTTTTGTCCAGATCAACGATTGAAGAGCGGGAGTCACCTCTGTAATCCGTCGAGACCAGCGGTTGATCATATTCGCCGGTGGAATAGCCCAGGATGCCTTTCATTGGACCTTCAGCCGCGGCAATAAAGGCGGCGTTCAATTCTTCGAGCGTGGTCGGTTTTTCGACCTCAGCAACGAAATCGACGATCGACACGGTCGGGGTCGGTACGCGCAGGGCATAGCCATCAAACTTGCCCTTGAGATCAGGAATCACCAGGGCAACAGCCTTGGCAGCGCCGGTAGTAGTCGGGATGATGTTCAAAGCAGCAGCCCGGGAACGGCGAATGTCTTTTTTGTGACCGGTGTCCAGGATGACCTGGTCGTTGGTATACGCGTGAATAGTGGTCATCATCGCGTTCTTGATCTTGAAGTTATCATTGACTACTTTGGCAGCCGGGGCAAGACAGTTTGTTGTACATGATGCGTTTGAAACAACATTATGCTTTGCGTTGTCATAAATCTCTTCGTTCACACCCATGACTATGGTTGCATCCTCACCCTTCGCAGGGGCAGAAATGACAACTTTCTTCGCCCCACCACGCAGGATGTGTGCATCCGCGCCGATCTTGCCCGACTCGGGGTCTGATTTGGCACTGGTAAAGACACCAGTACACTCGATGACGATATCGACTCCCAGCTCACCCCAGGGAATATTGCCAGGGTCTTTTTCGGCGAATACCTGGATGACTTTCCCGTCGATTACCAGGTCGTTCTCCTCATTAACCTTGACTTCCCCGTGGTAGCTGCCGTAGGTAGAGTCAAATTTAAACAGATGAGCATTTTGCTTTACTTCCACCAGGTCATTGATGGCAACAACTTCGAGTGAGTCGTCGGCACGTTCCTTGATGGCTTTCAAAACCAGGCGTCCGATACGCCCAAAACCGTTAATTCCTACTTTTGTTTTCATATTTCCTCCGAAATTTTTTTTATTCATACACCTTGCAGGTGTGTAGAGTTTGAACACGTTCGGGTTAAATTATAACTTATTCCGCTTTCAAAAGACGAATGTTGTAAAGGCAAGCGCTAAAAAACAGGTCCGGTCCGTTCTTCAAAGAGGTTGATGATCGCTTTGGCGAGCTTCTTCGAACTATGCCGCCAGGGGTAGAGATCATCCACAAGGTCTGCTTCATATACTTTGTAATTTTCGTGCAGTTCCTGGTCTGCCACTACCCAGTTGGTTTTCTCCCCTAAATTGCCTTTGTAATTTCTGTTACACAAAACCAGGTTAAAGAAACGCCCGTGAACATGGCTTTCCAAAACTTTAACATGCTGCGAGGCGTTGAATCCGTCAGTCTCCCCCCTTTGGGTGGCGACATTACAGATATAGTATGTCTCGGCCCGGCTTGCGGTTATCGCTTCGGTGAGGTCTTTGACTAAAAGATTGGGCAAGATGCTGGTATAGAGGCTGCCGGGTCCGATCAAAATCAAATCCGCGTTCAGGATAGCCGAAATTGTTGGGGGGTAAGCCTGAACATTTTCTTTATCCAGCGAAACCTTGTTGATCTTGCCCTCCGCCGCGGTGATTTGTGACTCGCCGTGGATGATCTGAGGTTCTGGCTCTCCGATTTTCTGTACTTCTCCCACCAGGGTCACATCAAAGAGAGTGGAAGGTAAAACCTGCCCATATATCGCCAAAACCCGACCCGATTCTGCTACGGCTTCTTCAAAACTGCCTGTAATCTCACTCATCGCTGTGATCAGGAGGTTACCCAGGGAATGTCCTTCCAACCCCGCGCCCGATTGGAAACGATATTGGAAAACCTGGGAAAGCAGGGCTTCATCGCTCGAAAGTGCGGACAGGCAATTGCGGATATCTCCAGGCGGGAGTACGCCCAAATCCCTCCGCAGCTCACCAGAGGAACCTCCGTCATCCGAAACGGTTACTATGGCAGTAATGTTGTGCGTATATGCCTTTAACCCGCGCAACAAAGCCGCCAATCCGTGCCCCCCGCCGATGACAACGACTTTGATTCCCTTTTCGCGTTGACGGTAATGCTGCAGCCTGTCCCAAACTGGTTTGCCGTCTTTTTCAAACGGTTTCAAAAGTGATCGGTTTGCCCCCCAGATTCCAATCAGGATCACGATCACACCAAGCCCGCCAAAGAGCAAAAAGCGAATAGGGCGGTCAAGAAAGCGCAAAGACAGGAATGCGAGGATGGGGGTAAGAATCTCACTGGTGGTCGACCGGTAGTATTCCAGGATGATTACAGCCAGCCCCAAACCCAGCAGCATTGCCCCGATAATCGACAACACCAACCAGCGTTTGTAGCCTGTTCCAGGAACCAGCCAACGCGACTCCAGGCGAAGCCGGGACCAGAAACGCGTAAACCAATTGCCCTTTGTTTTAGGAGTCATAATCATTCTGATGATAGCAGTATTTTTTTTAATCGTCAACGTGACAGTTTACTTTCAAACGATTATTTGACTTGTATCATTTATTCGACATAGTATACCCGTTGATTATTGAGTTCCGATTGCGGTGTAGGGGACGATTGCCATGCCGTCCCGCGAACAGCCGTATGGTGTGACGTTTTACGAAAAGATGGCTTCGCCGGAACGGGACAAGCCGCGTTCCCTACAACAACATCACTCCACCGGAACGGGACAAGCCGCGTTCCCTACAACAACATCACTCCGCCGGAACGGGACAAGCACTTCGTAAATGTAATTCATAAGGATCTTACCCTTCCAATCGACAAGTTCCTTCGCAAAAGAGGCTCAGGATGACAAAACTCAGTTCCTGCTCCCGGCTCCCTGTTCCCTGCTCACAACCTGAACCCACCCCCACTATTTCGGAGTGCAATTACTCTGCATTTTGCGTTTACGATCCAAATACAATCACATTGAGAATCGCTGTTATCTATTCGACACAGTATAACCGTTGGTTATTCTTGAGGTAGAATTGACAACAGATATTCTATTTTAGATTCCGGGAGGAATTATGGCTGATACCAAACCTCTAATTGTGATGCGCTCAGGTCCCACCCCTGGTTCCAGTTATTACCTGGACAAACCCGAAATAACTATGGGCAGAGACGTTGAAAGTGACATCCCGATCCCTGATAGTGAAATTTCACGACGACATGCCCGTTTTATCGTTAAAACAGACGGTGTCTATATTGAAGACCTCGGGTCCACAAACGGAACTTTTCTGAATGGTGTGCGCCTCAGCTCACCGAAGCTCCTGGTCAATGGCGATTTGATCACCCTGGCAGAGAGTACTGTGATGAGTTTTGAATGGGAAGCCGCAGCTCAGGCAGCCGCCTATGTGCCCATCTATCGCGCTCATACGCCCGAACCCGACCCGGTGCCGGTTAGTCGGGAAACCGTATACGAATCGGTTGCGCAGCCAGTTCCTCAGCGCCCGCTTGCCCCGGAACCCACCCCGGAACCATCCGCCCGAAAACCCTGGTTTGCCAACTTCCTGGTGGTCCTCCTGGTCATTTTGATTATCATCGGTCTTGTGTTGACCTTTATGCCCGAGTCGTGGTGGTGCTTCCTTTCCTTCAACCGCCTTTCTGGCTGTTACTAAAAAACTCCAATTTCAATAAGCCCGTAAAATCGGGCTTTTTTTGTCTTAGAGGCGATTTTTTGATTTTCTCCACATTTTAAGGTATAATTACAAGGTTACGAAAATACGAAAAAAGCGCCAATTTTTGGCTGAAAGCTCTTATGACTGAAGAAATTAACACCCCTGATGTGCCTGAAACACCCCGGATCGACAATCCTGACGCAGGTCTGATTACAGTCGGTATCGATGATCAGATGCGCACGGCATACCTCGATTATGCCATGAGTGTGATCGTTTCCCGTGCCCTGCCAGATGTGCGCGATGGGCTCAAACCTGTTCACCGACGTATCCTCTACGCCATGAATGACATGGGCATCCGCTCAAATACCCCCTTCAAAAAGTCCGCTCGTATTGTTGGTGAAGTGTTGGGTAAATATCACCCTCACGGCGATTCTGCCGTTTACGATGCCATGGCGCGCATGGCGCAGGATTTCTCCATGCGCTATATGCTCGTGCAGGGGCAGGGCAACTTTGGCTCTGTCGATGGTGACTCTCCCGCTGCCATGCGTTACACCGAGGCGCGCCTTGCGAAAATCTCGGATGAAATTCTGGCTGATCTGGAAAAAGACACTGTGGATTTCGTCGATAATTTCGATGGCTCGCTCAAGGAACCCGAAGTCTTGCCCGCCCGCGTGCCGACTTTGTTAATGAACGGCTCCAGCGGTATCGCCGTCGGAATGGCAACCAACATCCCCCCGCACAATCTGCGTGAACTGGTCAACGCCCTGATCGTCCTGATCGATCGCTATGAAGACATCGACGAAGTCAGCGTTGAAGACCTGATGCAGCATATTCCCGGTCCAGACTTCCCCACCGGCGGCATCATTGTTGGCTCTGAAGGCATTCGCCAGGCATACAGCACCGGTCGCGGGCATCTGACCATGCGCGGCAAAGCCACAATCGAGGAAATCCGCGAAGGACGCTATGCCATCATCATCAACGAAATCCCCTATCAGCTGAACAAAACCAGCCTGCTGGAACGCATTGCCGAGCTTCACCGTGAAGGGAAAATCGATTCGATCTCGGATATGCGCGACGAATCAGACCGCACCGGCATGCGCGTTGTGATCGAGCTCAAGCGGGCAGCGCAGCCCAAACGGGTGCTGAACCAGCTTTACAAATACACGCCGCTCCAATCCACCTTTGGCGTTCAGCTGCTGGCTTTGGTAAACAACGAACCACGTATGCTCACCCTGAAAAGAGCCCTCCAGCTCTACCTCGAACATCGCCAGGTGGTCATCACCAGGCGGACGCTGTTTGACCTCGATAAAGCCAAAAAACGTGCTCATGTCCTCGATGGTTTGCTAATCGCTATCGCCAACCTGGATGCTGTGATCAAAACAATCCGTGAATCACCAGACGCAGACGTAGCCAAAACCCGCCTGATGGAACGGTTTGACCTGTCTGATATCCAGGCTCAAGCCATCCTCGATATGCAGCTGCGCCGCCTGGCTGCCCTGGAACGGCAGAAAATTGAAGACGAATACAAACAGCTGATGGAGCTGATCGCAGAGTTGGAAGACTTGCTCGCCAACCCAAACAAAATCCTCGAAATCATTCGCGCAGACCTGACCGAAGTCGCGGATAAGTATGGCGACGATCGCCGCACGCGTATCGCACCTGACCACGAAATGGACCTCTCGGACGAATCCCTGATTCAGGATGAGCCTGTTTTCATTTCGATTACCAGCCGCGGTTACATTAAGCGCGTCTCCGACCAGGCATATCGCCGGCAGGGACGCGGCGGCAGAGGTGTGATTGGTCAGAGCATGCGTGGAGAGGATGAAGTCAATTTCTTCGTCAGAGCCAATACCCTTGATACCATTTTGTTCTTTACCGATAAAGGTAAAGTCTACTCAGGGCGCGTTTTCGAATTGCCGGAGGAAAGCCGCCAGGGTCGCGGCATCCCCCTGGTCAACATTATCAACCTCGAGTCTGAAGAAACGGTTACCGCAGTCTTATCGATCTCTGATTTTAGCCAGGCGAAGTATTGTGCCCTGGTTACTCGCCTCGGCAGGGTCAAACGCGTGCACATATCCGAATTTGAGCGCGTGCGCCCCTCCGGACTTATCGCCATCCGCCTGAACAACAACGACGAGGTCGGTTGGGCGCAACTAACCAGCGGGCAGGATGATTTGATTTTGGTCACCCGGAAGGGGAAAGCGCTGCGATTCCATGAAAAAGAAGTCCGTCCAACCGGACGCAGCACCATGGGCGTCTCTGGCATCCGCCTGCGCGGCGATGACCAGGTGGTTTCGATGGATCTGGTCGAACCCGGTGGTTTCCTGTTGGTTATCACGGAAAGGGGAAAGGGAAAGCGTACTCCCCTGGACGAATATCTCGCGAAAGGACGCGGCACTCTCGGTGTAACCACCATCAGCCAGGAAGCCCGCGCTGAAATTGGCGATATCGTCGAAGCTTGCGTAGTCCAGGAAGATGAAGACGTCACCCTGATCACACAGGCTGGGATCGTCTTGCGCACCAAAGTCGCTGATATTTCCATTCAGGGTCGCGCCACGCAGGGCGTGCATATTATGGATCTGAATGAGGGAGACAGCCTGGCAGCCATCGCCCGCATCTCTGCCCAGGAAGCAGAAGCAACTCAGAAAGAACGCAAGGCTGCTCTTGCGGATGAAGAAAACAGCCAGAGCTTCGGACCTGACAGCGGAATAACCGTTGAAGAAGAACAACTGGAAGAAAACGATCAAGTTTCAGATGAAGAGCCTGAAATTTCAGAGGAGTAAAGCGAAAACCTCTCCCCTTGCTGATCGCTAACGGTCAGCGAACCGTCCGGATTTACATATTCAGGGCAGAACACCCCCGTTTTGCCCTGGTATTGTTTAAATGGGACAAACTGACCTTTATAGGCGAGGTTTGCGTTCCAGTCATGCATAAATTGATCGCTGCCGAGGGTTTTACGTCTTCGTTGAATTGCCTCGAGCAGCTTTTCCAGGGAGGTTTTGGGATCTGTCACTGGCGCGCCTTGGGCTTTAAGACTGGTTGCCGGACTTCTCAGCTCGCCAGCGGAAGCAAACGCCCGGTTGGTCAGGTTGATGCCTATGCCCAGTACCAATGATTGGGGCAAAGACCCTTGCCAGGCAAGCTCAGCCAGGATCCCGCAAACCTTTTTGTCCCTGATCAAGACATCATTAGGCCACTTGATTTTGGCATCCAGGTCAAAATCGGTTTTGAGCAGATCGATTATGCTTAGCGCGCCCAAAGCCGTGAAGCGACCCAGGCAGGCAGTTTCTTCAGGTTTCAAACGTAAAAGTACGGAAAAAGTAAGCGCGCTGCCAGGCTGATCAAACCATGTGCGCTCTTCCCTCCCTCGCCCTGCTTTCTGGTGACCCGCCCAGACAACAAACTCTCCGGTTATCTCTTCAGCCAGGCGGTGACAATCGTCGTTGGTTGATCCGGTCTCCCTTAAAAACAGCACGGACCAGCCCGCCAATTCCATCCAGCGACCGTGTTGGCAGGCTTGAATCTGATTCATGCCTGTATGTCTGCATGGATCGGCAGCCTGAAGCAGATTTTTGCCCCCTGCTTGTAGGATTCGTCGACCCAGATGGTGCCATTATGCGCTGTCACGATCGCTTTACAGAGAAAAAGCCCAAGCCCTGTGCCTTTACTGGTTTTTGAATCCCGGTCAGAGCGATAAAAGCGGTCAAACAAAAATGGCACGTCTTTTGGGTCAAAACCTTTGCCTTCATCGCTGATGCAGATTTGCACAAATTCACCTGTCACCAGACCAACGATTCGGATTTCTCCTGAATCGGTGTATTTTGTCGCGTTTATCAGCAGGTTTGAGATCAACTGGTTGATGCGACCTTCATCGGCAACGATCAGGGGGAAATCCTCGGGAAAATCGACGCTGATCTGGTGACCTTCTAGTTCCGGCAGGAACCGTTTAACTTGCTGCCTGACCAATCCTACGAGATCAATTTCAGTTTTCTTCACCGCGACATCGCCAGATTGCAGCCTGGTCGCGTCGAGCAGATCGTCTACCATATTTGCCAGATGATCAGCCTCTTCTTCAATCACCTCCAGGCTTTCCTGGATCATTTCAGGCTCCCAGTCAACATCTTTACGTCTTAATGTGCTTGCATAACCCTTGATCAAGGCGATTGGGGTTTTTAACTCGTGGCTGATTACAGAGATAAAGTTTGATTTGATCTCCTCAGCTTCCCGATAGCGTGATATATCACGCACACTGGCTATGATATTGAGCAAGCGTCCTTCGTTCGAAAAAAGTGGCGCGTAGGTGATTGCCACAGGGGTGCATTCCATCCCTTCCCGCCGCACCAGGTTGCCTTCCAGAAACATTTCACCAGGGGCATAGTCTTTCCAGCCGGAGACAGTCAGGTCTTCCAGTTTCAGACCGGTTGGTTCTCCTTTCCAACGAACAACATCTTCATACTTCTGCCCGATTAACTCCATCGAGCTGCAGTTGAGCAGCCGGGTCATCGATCGGTTTGCACTTTGAACGCGCAGGTCGGGAGTTAAGATCAAAATTCCATCAGCCACCGAAGCCAAGAGCGCGGTAATGCGCATATTTTGCTCACGGATCTCGTTGTAAAGCCGCGCGTTTCGAACGGCGATCGCTGCCTGGTTGGCAAAATTGTTCAGGATGCTGTAATCGTTGGAGGTAAAGACACCCCGGTAATTACGGAAGACGAAAATCTGACCGATGGGCTTTTTTTGTACCAGCATCGATATGCCAACACCTGAGATCAAGCCCATGCTGATATCATTAAGCATCTTGTTAATCTCAGGGATGTTTGCTTCGGAATCGGATTCATTTTCCGATTGTTGTTGCAGCCAGCTTTCAATGTGTTCTGCCAAGGCAGGCTGAATGCCCTTACTAACAGCAAGGTGCCAGCCCCTGTGTTCGTCCGTCAGGGCAATAAAACCTGCATGCCCGCTGAGCATCTCGATCGAGATTTGTAAAATCCGGCTCAGCAAAGTGTTGAGATCCAACTCTTCTGTCAGAGCCCTTGAAATTTCAAGTAGATATTCCCGTTGCCGGACGCGATAATCAGGTAGCATAAGGCTATTTTATCGCATTACTGAATCACCTATGACGAATCTATAGGGTAATCGCGACAAATTTGTTAATTTTTTCCGTTTTTTACATGAAAGTATTAATTGTTGTTAAAACTGCATACCAGTCATGTAGGGCGAGACGTTTGTACCGGTGAAGCCATCTTTTCGTAGGGAACGTGGCTTGTCCCGTTCCGCCAAAGCCATCTTTACGTAGGGAACGCGGCTCGTCCCGTTCCGGTGAGGCT
>LSQX01155286.1_pt1 | contig 10613 bp, 9 predicted proteins | sample 654561 | NCBI WGS metagenome assembly LSQX01 (sample SAMN04489861, study PRJNA283612) | anaerobic digester metagenome | isolation source: 4 biogas reactors fed with cattle manure at either 37C or 55C with and... | place: Denmark: Kongens Lyngby | collected 2014 | reverse complement strand
AAGAGTACCGTGGCCTAGATAGTTGAAAAACTCTGTTAACGCGTTACACCAAACCATTGCATCTCGCCAACTCACATCGGTAACAGGGTGCAAGTTAGTCTTAATGATTGGACTTGACTCCACCCTTACACTTCCTAGACTTCCAAGATTTTGAAAATAATAACGTTCCGGGCCCCGTTCTTCGCCTGTTGCCCAATCGTACACCTGCCTCCAAAGCCTGTATGTTACTTCATATGTCGCCATATAAAAGGGGTAGTTGACCTCTAAACTATAAGAATCATCTTCTGCTTCTATTGGAAACCTAGCAGCACCCGGAACTAAGACTTCGTCAATTGGGTTTGAGTAATCTGGAAAATACCCGTTTTTCACCAAGTAAACATCATATCTTAGTTGTTCACCAGTATTAATCACGAAGTTCTTCGTATGTGCTCTATACCCACTGGCTTCGATTCTCAGTTCTTTTCTCCCCGGCGCAAAATTCCTCAGCACGAATTCGGAGTTTGAAAAAATGGTCGATTCATCATTCAGAGACACGATCACATCGCCCGAAAACGGATTTCCTTCGTCGTTATAGATCCTACCGCTAATTTTCGGGCCCTTATCGTCTACCTCCACATTTCCGACGCAACCTGTTAATATAATTGTCAGACACAAAATTGCCCAACGACCACGCCATTTTAACACTTTTATGTTCCACCCTTTCCAAGTGATTCTAAGAATTCTATTTAGGCAATCAACGTTCAGAGAACTGCTCGATCATGCAGTAAATCCCTTCAAGCGCCTTTTTCCCGCGGAGAAATTCCGTTGAAACTGCTCTGCTGTTGGTTTATGGACCGCCTTAAGCTTTAGAGCCATATCACATACTTTAATGGCTTCTTTGTACCGTCCTTGTTTTTCCAGGAGAATCGCCGGACGTTCAAAATGTGCTATCCCAGGAGTCTTGTACCTTTTGACGTTCTCAAGATAGATCTCGATCGCCTCATCTATCTTTCCTTCCTTTTCCAGCCGTACAGCCTGATTGTAGAGCTTTATCGACTTGTCAAAGTGGGGGAACAACTCTTGCGACTTAGGTGTCTTCAGTCTTTTTAAAGCGTTCCTTTTCCGCGATAAGAACATAGAACTCTCACCCTTCACAACTGCACTGCCGACGTTAAAATAGCTGTATACCCACTTACGACTCAATCTGGGCTGAACAAGTCAATTTTCGTGACATCAACCCACGCCCCTTCAGCACCCATGCCTATATACATGTCCATCGCATAGACCCTCCCTGTATACTTCGACACCCGGTACGCTCCTCTCATTTCATATCGCCAACCGATATCTTTGTAAACAGAAAATTCATAGTACTCTTCATTAGCATCGTCATCACCGCCAAAAATAAAAGGGGTATCGCTGGGATACTGCATGTCCATGAGAAGCCGTTGCATTGGCCACGTATCAAGCAGCCGCTGATAGGCTTCGTCCTCTGTAATCTTCTGCAAGTACCTAATGCCATTAATGAAAGGCGACTCCACCCACGGATCAGAACCTATCCCGTCTGGAAACGTCGCTCTATTGGTGCGATAACAATCACGCAGGTCTCGATCAAACAAGATCTGGACCAGCTCGCCAGAAGCTGTCTGGATACGCATTGTCGACATGGAGTCAAACATGAGGAACCTGCAACCAGATTGCAGAAGAGTATTAAACCTCTCGCGAAAATATCGTTCTATGTCATCTTCAGAGTGTAATGCAAAGCACTCAAGGTACTTATCACTTAGATACCCAGCTGCAGCTTCGAACTCTGATTCCTGCAGATGTTGCAGGAACAGCCCCGCTATGGCATAAGGTGTCACCGGTGTGGTTTCAGTAAGCACAAAAACACGTTCAATCTGATTCCATACGTACACAGAGCGCTCATAAGGCGCACTGACAAAACCGTCTAGCATACCGCCAAAGGATTGGTCCAATGGAAGAAAGTCTTTATCCCCGGAACCATATGGCAACGAACCGTCCCGATCGCTCACTGTACTATAGCCGATAACCACTACTTGAGCCAGGTCTCCATCTATCACCTCTATCAATTCGCCCGTAACGTTTAAGATAACCCCTGTTTCGTCTATGACATGGGCGGATGGGAGCACATGATGAGTGAAGTACTCTGCTTGCAACCAAATGGCTCCACCTAGTTTCGCAGGAAGAGCAATTGTTTCTGCATAAAAGGCTGTGTACCTGGGGTCCACAGAGTCAGTCAAATCAACGAGTGAATGCCTGCCCTTATCCTTCTTAACCACCAGAGCAAAGCACTTTTGTGAACCACCAATTACGTCATCCGGCGAGGAGAATCCAAGGAGCTGAATGTCTTCGGAAGCGAACTCAAAAAATAGGCTATCGCGCAACGAATGCTCTGTAAGCCACGTATACTTATCAGCCATCATTCCCATGACCATGCTTGCAGAAGTAAATCCGTTGCCATTTGATGCTCTCACCAGAGGGTTAGCAAGCACTATGAAAAAGACAAATACCACGCAAACAATGCTGCATCTTTTCACGGCCTTCGCCTCCTTCCTTTATTCGACCCACAAACCTCCAACATCATGTAAACAACCTTTTCTCATAATATTTACATTTTTACTTCGACGCTTGGCAAATATGTCCTTCAAGAAATTGGTATCGACTACTTCTGGCCTTCGTAGAACGCCCTACTAGCCGGAAACAACAAGAGCATCCCAAGGGATGCTCTCGCTGCGCTGATTATGTTTTTAACCAGGCTATTTGACCAGTGTTACACCACATTACGTGACCAAATAAAGGACTTATACTATAGAAAAAGAATGCTCTTCTTGACAAAATCAGGAGGAAAAAGGAAGAAGCCCTGCACAGTGGTCAAAGAGCTGCAACTCTACACTGACAAAGGCTTCTGTCCCCCAAAAGATACTATGATCGTAGTATTTCTTGGCGGTAGCGTAACTTAGTTTCACGGCATTTTTCTTAAATTCTTCATCGTAACGCTGACGAATTTTGGACATGATTCATCTTCCATTTAGCTAATACTATCTTATCATCATGTCCGGCATTGTAAAATAGACCCCTCCACCCCAATGGCTTGCATCACTGCACTATTGAAGCAAACTACTTATGCCCCTTTAGTTACACCATATAGATACTCCATTGATTTTTTAATATCTTCAAAAACTGCATCATCTGTCATTTCTATGGGATAAGCAGCTTCTACAAAGCTAATCAAATCGTCCAATTCGTACCTCGCCAGTGACTCCTTAATTTCCAGCACGTTAACAACACCATCTTGAGTAAAGCCCCAGTGGCGGTCTAGTTTTCCATCTGTCTGCTGTAGGTGAAATGACCTAATGTAAGGATGGCATTGACTCAACCAAACATCTACGTTTGCATCGGCACCCAGATAAGACTCCATTAAAGCATGACCCCAATCGATTAAAAGTCTCACGGGAACATCAGTAGAACCGTCCAGATCTTCCATCAATCTTCGACACTCTTGAGGGGTGCTAGGATACTCAGTGAAAACAGGAGTGGGCTCGATCAAAATCTGCTTTAAGCCCACTGCCTTAGCATAGGATGCTAATTCTCTCATGTGATCCAAAGCCTGATGATAGACATGTTCCCTTCTCTTGGGGCTATATGCATCGCTATTCGTCATGCCCCCCAATGGAAAACCTAGGGTGTCCGTCCCCATTGCAACAGTCATACTCATAGCGTGTTTAAAGTACTGTATCGAGATCTCTCGCATTTGCTTACTTGGTGCCAATAACTGCGGAAACATGTAGGATGCCATACCGCTAAAAGTACTGTCTAACACTAGACCCTCTGCCCGAAGGGCATCACCCCATTGCCTTGCTAGAGTATCACGAGAAACTGAGGGCCACCACGGATCCACAATATCCCAGGAAAACTGAATATATTTTGCGCCTAAATCTTGTCGAAGCATCTTGGCTACATATTCGGGTTCTAGCCAACGTTTAACGGCGAAAGACAAATTCAAACCTATTTTCATCCTCATCCTCCTCCTAAATTAAAGATATTCAGCTTACTTAGCCCTTTCAACCAGTTGCCTTGGATGCCACTTGTCTTGTTGTACCAGTGGAATTACATCATCAAAACCATCGTCCGTGAAACGCACCGCCTGACCCAGTTCCGCAGACTTATAGGCCGCCATTAAAAGTCTAACTACCAATAGTCCATCATGGAGCGTTTCTCGGGGCATGATACCCTTTGCAAACGCATTGATCATATGTTGATTCTCCGCTGTATAGCCGTATACATGAGCCTCGTCGCCTAAGAAAGGCATTTGTCCTTGCTCAGCACTCTGCTTTTCTACTAGATCTTCGCCGGCTGGTCCTGTCACCTCACGCCCGAAAAAGATTTTGGCTTCAGGTTCTAGGGTGTTAACAGCCAGAGAATATTCCGGTCCTAAAAGCTCAAATGTAATCCGCAAACCTGGACCTACATAACTCCAGGACGTGTTCACCTGGCTTATCACCAGGTCACCGCGCTTCGTTTCATATACAACTTCTGCAGATGCATAGTCTTCCGACGCAAATCTGGTGTAATCCACTTCGCCTGCGGTACTCTTTTTCAACAATTCCGCGTATTTAGGCAAGGACCATTTCAAGCTAGCGATAGAAGCATTAACCGCAACAGGCCGCAGATAGTCTTTATCATCAGCTGGAGACAGTAAATACCGATTTGCTTCAACCGAGTGACACATTAAGTCACTCAGAGAACCTCCCCCCTGGAGGGATCCTTGCCAAAACCAGGGGCGATGGGGGCCACTATGTTCCTCTGAAGCTCGAGCTAGATATGGGCTACCAGCAATCGGGGCACCTCGTTTCCAAATGAGCTCTTTGCCCCGGGTAACAGAAGGCATAAACACTTGGTTCTCCAAGTAACCATGGAGGAGATCGCTTTCCTCAATTAACTCTACAATCGCCTTTGCTTCCTGCACATTGCGTGCTAAAGGCTTTTCTAATGCAATGGCTCTTACCCTAGACCGTCCCATTTTTATCTCTTCAACAATGGCTTCAACAATAGACAAACGAAGATAATTCGGGGCTAAAATGTAGACCACATCAACATCTGATTGCTGTACCATCTTGCGTACATCCGTATATACTGCAGGATTACCAACTTCGAGGTCACGACACACTTGGGAAAACTGCTCACCCTTCTCGGGAATACGGCTCGTTACAGCAACGATGTCACCATCACGTACACTCACCCAGCTTTTTGCATGAAAATGGGCGATAAATCCATCACCTACAAAGCCTACGCCTACACGTTTTGCCACAAGAACTCCTCCTTGTTTCTGTTTTATCTTCTCTCTTCAACACCTCAAACGCTTAGTTTAGACAGCTATAGACTTTTCTGCCAGAGAACGCAGTGATGTAATAGCGACTGCCACAATAATCAACGAACCCATGGTAGCTTCTTGCCAGAAAGGGCTTACCCCCAGCATATTTAGGGCATTTGCTATAAGACCCCATAATAGTACACCGAAAAATGTGCCGATTACACTTCCCTTCCCACCAGTCATGGGCGTACCACCAATTACTGCTGCACCGATAGCTTGCAGCTCCAAACCAGCCCCCGTAGCTGGTTGTGCGGCTCCAACCCGAGCTAACAGCAAAATTGCCGCTAGGCCAACGAAGGCACCGTTAAGGGCAAAAAACATAATTCTATTCTTAGAAATCTTAATACCGGCCAAGAACGATGCCCTAGGACTATCACCGATGGCATAGATATGCCGTCCTAGCTTTGTATACGTTAAAATAATGTGGGTAACAAAGTATCCAAGCAGGGTAATTCCAAAAATGATGGGAATGACACCAAAAATCGTGCCTGAACCCAGGTATTCCATCTTACCCAAAATCATTTGCAAAGTCCCATTCGTTGCAGCTAAAGCAACTCCTTTAAAAACGCTAATGGCTGCTAGAGAAATGATAAACGAGGGGGCACGAAAAACTATACATCCCACTCCAATAAGGGTCGAACAGATTGTGGCTGTAAGAAGGCCAACCACTGCTGCAGGTAAGCTAGGAACACCCATCCTCATTAGAATAGCAACCACGCAAGCGGTTAATCCGATATTAGCACCTGCAGAGATGTCTATCTCCCCGGCGATAATCAGAATTGTCGCGCCACAAGCAACTAAGCCTAAAACCGAAACTTGGCTTAATAAGTTCGTTAAATTGCGAATGGTCAGGAACCTAGGGTTCATCATGCCCGTATAAGCAGAAATGAGAACCATAACCAAAACTAAGAATACCCATTGCTTCGAAACAAACAAGCGTTTAAACTTGCTACCCAACTCTACCATCGTTTGTTTCACCCCCCGAGTCTATTCCCAAGAATGCCTCCACAAGATTTTGCTCTGTGGCTGACTTGGCATCTACTATATCCACGATGGAATTGGCACGTATTATCACAATACGATCACTCATGGAAATTAGCTCTGTCATATCAGATGAGACCATCATAATGCCTTTACCTGTTTCTGCTAAGCTGACAATCAAATCATAAATCTGCTTCTTAGCTCCAATATCTACGCCCTTCGTTGGTTCATCAAAAATAAATATCTCAGCACCGCTGTCAAGCCATCTACCGATGATCACCTTTTGCTGATTACCACCGCTAAGTTGTCCAACACTTTTAAGAAAGCTACTTGTAACTATACTAAGACGGGTAATCATATCTTGAACTAAACTACGCTCTTTCTTCAAGTCTAGCATGAAGCCGCCAGCTTCATTTTGGATTATAGCAATATTTTCCAACACCGAGCGCGACATCAAGAGACCTTCTCGTTTTCTATCTTCGGGTATCATGCCGAATCCCGCTTTTATGGCATCGCTAGGTGACTTGATCTTCAAGGGAACTCCATTAAGAAGTATTTCCCCACTCGTGGATTGATCGACGCCAAATAAGACTCTCATCAATTCACTACGTCCCGCTCCAACCAGCCCACCAAAACCCAAAATTTCACCTCGATGCAACTCGAAACTAACATTGTTGACAAGAGGCGGAGCCTGCAAACCTCTAATTTCCAAAATGGGTTCCCCAATGGGAACGGATTTACGTTCGAAAAAGCTTGACCGCTCCCGACCAATCATTTTTGTCGCCAAGCTTCGCTGATCAAGCTCATTTGCTAAAAAGGTTCCAACTCCTAACCCATCCTTAAGAACGGTAATACGATCCCCTATCTCAAATACCTCATCCAGATAATGTGAAATGTAGATTATACCGATACCTTGAGAAGCCAAACGCTTGACCAAAGCCATTAGCAACTTAGCTTCTTCCATGCCTAGCGCGCCGGTAGGCTCATCCATGATCAAGATTTTCGCATCATAATGCAGAGCCTTGGCAATCTGAATCATCTGTTGTTGCACAGGCGAAAGATTCTCCACGATCTCATTTTCGTCTACATTAATATCTAAAGAATCCAGGAGCTTGCGCGTAACCGCGTTCTGTTTCCTAATGTTCACAAAACCAACTCGGCCAGTGGTCTCTTTACCAAGATAAACATTATCCGATACCGTGAGCGAACTGATCAACTCAACATCCTGATAAATGGTGGAAATTCCGATTTCAAGAGCCTCATAAGGAGTAATTACAGCATATTCTCTGCCGAAAATCTCCATTGTCCCATGGGTAGGTCTCTCAGCACCAGAGAGAATTTTAATTAATGTTGACTTGCCTGCTCCGTTTTCTCCAACTAGGCAGTGCACTTCTCCCGCATAAAGATCAAAATCCACCCCATTTAGCGCAAACATCTCGCCGTATCGCTTGCTTATGTCCCGCATAGACAACACATAATCTTGCTTAGACATGTATTTCCCACCTTTGCAATGTGGTGGGGCATAAAAATGCCCCACCACTAGTTTACGATTTATGGGAGGTACCGTCCCAACTCGGGGAAATGTTCCTTAGTTAATTGAACCCATACATCGTCTACTTCCCAGGGTACAACTTCTGTCTTGTTATCTATATTTTCTAGGGTAACGGGTGTAATTGGAAGCATAACACTTTGGTTGACATCTTGGCTGTCTCCGATAACATGTTGATACAATACAAAGGCCGCTATGGCACCTTCCCACCCAGGAGAACTACTAATGGTGTAAGTGAGTTTCCCTTGCTTAACTAGCTCGATACCAGTGGGAGAACCGTTTTGCGCCATTACTACGTAATCATCGAGAATCCCTTGTCCTTCGAGATACCGAATCACAGCAGCAGCCATATCTTCGTCCATGACCCAAATGATATCGAATTCAAGACCAGATTGAACAAGGTCTTGAACTTGGTTCACTGCAACCGACGGATCATATTCACCGGCGCGAATAGTAACAATTTCATTCTTGCCAAGCTCGTTGGCCTTTTGTTGCATGGCGCCATTGATGATTTGAACCGGAAGGTGATCAAGAAGACCAGCGATTATGGCAACCTTCTTACCTGGATAGTTGGCTGCCCAATATTCCGCATAACTAACGCCCATGGCGTGCCAGTCGAAATCTATAGCTGCCACAACCTCTTCTCCTGTTTGTAGCACTTGACCAACGTTATCAACAGTCACTATAGGAATTCCGGCGCGAGCGGAGCGACTTGATGCAAGAATCGCTCCTTGCGGGTTAAAGGAGAAGATCCCGAAACCATCTACATCTTGGTTGATTAGAGATTCTATATTCGCCACTTCTGTACTAGCGTCATATTGGGAGTTTAGTACAATTGTCTTAATTCCCAGAAGGTTACACGCCCACTGAAAACCTTCAACTGTACGAAGGTACCATGTGTCAGGGCCAGGAGATATATAACCAAAAGTCAAATCTTTGGCTTGAACCAATGTTCCTGCTAAACTGATGACTAACACTAGCGTTAAAACGAAAACATTCGATTTACGCATTCTCTTCATTCCCCTCTTCTTAGATAGCTTGCTTGTGTACCTTCAAATCTAGAATCTCTTATGGCACTACCACCTCCTAAATTATCGACATGCAGAAATGTCAATAACGCTGATCTTAACAACTACATCAAACTAGAATAACTAATCAAATTTGCGCTTTGCTCAAGTACACCCGCCACTGCACCCAATATGGCAGTATCTTCGGGAGACTGAGATATTGCAATCTCGGGGACATATGGCGCCAGTTTCTCTGTTATTGATTTAAGTGGCCTAAGCAACTGTTCACCGGCTCTCGAAACACCACCCCCTATTACTATTTTCTCCACATTCAGGAGGGACGCCATGTTGGCAATGAGAATGCCTAGAAGCGTCGTGGTTTCCTCAACTAGCCACAAAGCGTAAGCATCCCCTTGCTTGGCCTCTTCAAATATGTGTTGAGCTGTGAGTCGGGTCAGGTCATTTTCTACCCGGTCTCGCAAAGTAGTTACGATCTTGCCATCAAGCAAATCCTTGTACGCTCGGTTAGCCATTCCAGCCCCAGATGCTACAGATTCTAGGGGCCCGTAGCCATGATTTTTTTCAATTAGATCGATGTTTCCCAAGAGCCAATATCCAACCTCCCCCGCGGCATTATTAGCTCCTTGGTATATTTGTCCATTCATGACTATTCCAACGCCAATACCGGTTCCTATTGTTACAGCAATTCCACATTGTGTCCCTCGCAAGCTACCCTGCCAAAATTCGCCACGTGCAAAACAATTGGCATCATTATCTGCAAATAAAGGCACTCCAAACCTCTTTGTCAAAACGCCACCAATGTCTACATTTTCCCATCCAATACCAGGAGCTAGTCGTACCCGTTGCCCTTTAGCATCGGTCACACCTGGTATACCAAGACCAATACCTTTAAAGCTACCACTTGATGAACCCACAGCACTCCTTAAATCGGAGATCAAAGCAATCAATTTGTCGATAGAACCTTTTTTACTGAGACATTCCTTATCTTTAGATGCAATAGTTCGCCTTTCGAGGATGTTGCCAGCGAGATCAACTGCTGCTCCAGCCATCTTGGTTCCGCCAATATCCACTCCGATAAGAAACCCAGCACGAGAGTTGAACTTAAGCAAGCGGGCTGGCCGCCCACCTGTAGACTTTGCCACCCCTATTTCTTCAATCCAACCCTCCTCGAGCAACAAGGAGATGATTGCCGAAACGGCGGGATTACTCAGTTTAGTTTTCTTCGCGAGCTCCACCCTGGCAATTGGACCATCGGCTTTGATTAAATCAAGAATGAGGGACTTATTTAGTTGCTGCATTAATTGATGACTTCCTTTTTGAATAACCACTTGCAGCCCCCTATACTTTGTTATTTACGTTAAATTAGTCGTTGCTAACTAATATTAACCGTTACTTTCCAAATCCCTTCTTTGAAGTTAAAATTATTTTTTCTTGTTTACAAAATGCTCAGTCTATGCCCCTTCTTTGAGACCCCCTGTGTCAGGATAGTTGTCGCAGGGTCCTCAGTAAAGTATAGTTAAAAAAGGCCTCGTCGTGATTTAATATCCCATATTTCGCTAAACAGAATGTAGATTTCCCGAATTATTGATCTGCCCTTAGGTTTCGGTGAAAATGTTGGTTGGAATTCCCAAATAACGCAGTATCTTGGCATGACTATCATTAAGTGGCTCTAGCAATGCCCGCGAGA
>LSQX01311845.1_pt1 | contig 10614 bp, 11 predicted proteins | sample 654561 | NCBI WGS metagenome assembly LSQX01 (sample SAMN04489861, study PRJNA283612) | anaerobic digester metagenome | isolation source: 4 biogas reactors fed with cattle manure at either 37C or 55C with and... | place: Denmark: Kongens Lyngby | collected 2014 | reverse complement strand
GGCACTGAACACGATGTTCAGTGTCAACTTGCTGATGAAAAAGACTTTATCAAACGCAGTCATAAATATCTAAGTCAGATGCACGCCACCCAAGGTGTGACCCTTAATGAGTTTCATTTGCATTATATAGAAATGAATAAAGTGAAGAAAATCCATGCTTGCATGGCAGATGTTTACAAATCGTTTTTCGGAGCGAGCAAGATGCAATACTAGGCTTGCTAGGGAGAATTCAGGAAGTAATGCTATAGCATTTCGAGTGAATTTAATCCGACGCATAACGAAGTAGTGCGCTTGCGTAGCCCGAAAAAAAAGTATATTCTCTTATGAAGAAAATTGACCGAACGGAGGATAAAGTAGTGGCAAGTCTAATAAAAAACGATGCAAATATTAAACGCATGTACGAAGATTACAAAAGGGTTATGAGCGACACTGATATGGTTCACTATTTTCAATCTTTAGAAAAGAAAGAAGCAGATGAACTAAACAGACTGTATAACGCTGAAGATAAAGGTTTAGCCAAAGGTAAAGCCGAAGGCGAAGCGCAAAAACAGCGAAAAATGGTAAAATCCATGCACGCTGAAGGGCTTGATATTGCCACCATAGCTCGCATTGCTAAGTTAAGTGAAGCCGAAGTTCAGCAAATAATTGATAACCCTGCTGAATAAAACAACTTGAAAGTATTTTTAAAAAGGTGCTTGAAAAGGCACCTTTTTGTGTTTGTAAGCACGGACCCCGAGTGATTACAAGTCTTAGAACTTCCGGACTTTTAGCTGGTAAAAGCATATAACCAAGAAATTTTTGTAAATTTAAAATGATGACAAAAAAACAGCTTTATATTATTTCGGGTTGCAATGGTGCTGGAAAAACCACCGCATCATACACCGTATTGCCTGAAATTTTGGACTGCAAAGAGTTTGTCAATGCAGATGAAATAGCCAAGGGGTTGTCACCTTTTCAACCTGAAAAAGTAGCCTTTAAGGCAGGGAAAATAATGCTCACCAGAGTCAAGGAACTGCTTTATCACTCCCAAAACTTCGCTTTTGAAACAACTTTAGCAACTAGAAGTTATAGAAATACTGTGCTTAAAGCTCAAAAAGATAATTACAATGTAACATTGGTGTTTTTTTGGTTGAATAGTATTTCGCTGGCCAAAAAAAGAGTTAAAATCCGTGTTGCTGAAGGCGGCCACAACATTGAACCCGAAGTAATTGCGCGAAGATATATTAAAGGAATAAGCAATCTTTTTAATATTTATCTTCCCATTGTTAACGAAGCTTTAATTTTCGACAATTCCCAAGGCAAACATGAATTGATTGCTTCTAAAGACAACAGAGATGGACCAATCAAAATTATTAATCAAGAAAAGTTTCAACTAATTGAGGATTATTATGAAAGACAATGAAGATTTTGAAGAAAAAACCAAGAAAATCCTCGCAGGCCTAGAATTAGCTTACGAGCGCATGGTTGAATTTAAAAAATCAAAAAACAGTAAAATAGTAGTTTCTCAAAACGGTAAAATCATGCTCTTAGATCCTCTGCAAACTTCGTCAAAATGAAGAAGTAGTTAGTTTGCAGAAAGCGCCGTATTTCCTTCAATTCTGCAAATCTTGATGCAGCTTACTATTCCCCGCGAAGCTTGTAGCAACCATCAGATAAATATATATTTAAGTATAGTTCAATTATGGAGTTTATATGCGGATTTTATTAACAATGATTTTAGTTGGGGTATTTGCCCACGCTGCACCGGTGAATTTATCGGGAAAAGTGCTTTCAGATGATGGCAACTCCATTAAAGATGCCGCAGTTCAGCTAAAAAGCGGCACCAACCTCATAGCCCACGCTCGAGTTCTCTCCGATGCCCAAGGTAATTTTGATTTTGGAGGAGCTAATGCCGACATTGATATAGATATTACCAAAAGCAGACCTCACAAGAGAAGTTTATCTTTAAATGCCAATTTCACCTTTTGGCTCCCCCAGGCTCAGCCGGTAAAAATCCTCGCCACTGATATTAAAGCCCAAGTCCAAGCTGAACAGGTATTTCATGCCCAAAGTGGAGTAAACTTGTTAAAATCTCCCCTTTCTCTGCTTAATTCAGCTCCTTATGGCATATATATGATTTTTGCGCAATTTGGCTCCGAGCGTGTTTTCTTGGGTTCATTAAACTACCAAGGACAACATTCCGCCCCTGCAGAACTAGTGTCCGAAGGGGCACTTTCCCCAAGTATTTTGCAGCGCAGTAGTGCAGAATCTAATGCTTTTTTACTAGTTCGTAAAGCTGGATTTTTACCAGAAACCCTCACGGTTACAAGCCTAGATGCCAAAGATTTGGGAAATATCGTTTTAAAAACCGACCCTTTAGAAGCCCGCATCGATTCTGTAATGGATTTAATGAGTTTAGACGATAAAATCGGACAAATGACCCAAGGAAATGCAGAAGGCGGCACCTCTTCTGGTGGTTTTAACTGGGGCAGTGCCCTACAAGGCGGCGGTGGCTACTTAGCTTCTTTTGCTAATTCAGCTTGGTCTAAAAACATTCCGGTAAGTTATGGTAAAGATAATGTCCACGGCATGGGCGATGTTGCCGGAGCCACGATTTTCCCTCATAATATTGGTTTGGGAGCCACCAGAGATTCTGCTTTAGTGCGTCGCATTGGCGAAGCCATTGCCAAAGAAATGTGGGCAGCCAATATTGATTTAAACTTTTCTCCCTCCATCGGTGTACCCCGTGATGAACGCTGGGGTCGCGTTTACGAAGGCTATGGCGAAACTCCCGAATTAGCTGTGGAAATGGGCGCCGCCATGGTGCGAGGCTTGCAAGGCGATAAATATAACGCAGATTGGCGTGTGATTTCCACTGCCAAGCACTTTTTAGCCGATGGTTCCACAGACAAAGGCTACGATAGAGGCAATGCGAACATAAGCGACCAAGAACTGCGGGAAATTCATTTACCTGGTTACGAGGCTGTGGTAGAGCAAGGGGTTTTAAGCGTCATGGCCAGTTTTAATCAAATTAACGGTGTACATCAACACATAGACTCCTTGCGCATGACTGGATGGCTCAAAACCGAACTGGCTTTTGATGGTTACATTATCGCAGACTGGGAAGGCATAGAAAACTCTAGAACCCCTGGCGAAGCGGGGGATTATTCGGGACAAAATACTGGAACTTCATCTTCAGAATCCATCAGAAAAGCCATCAATGCAGGTATAGATATGGGCATGGTTCCAGACTCCTACAGATCTTTTAGCAGCACTTTAAAATCCTTGGTTAATTCCGGCGATGTTTCTCAAAACAGAATTGACGATGCGGTGCGCCGTATTTTACGCGCCAAGTTCAGGGCTGGTCGCATGGATAACCCCAATGGACCATCAGAATATCGCAGTAAATCAGCTTTAATTGGCGCTTCTGCCCACCGGGATATTGCCCGGGAAGCCGTGCGCAAAAGCATGGTGCTTTTAAAAAACGAATCTGGTATTTTACCAATTTCTAAAAACGCTAAAGTGTTTGTAACTGGGATTTTTGCAGAAAATATTGGCTATCAATGCGGCGGTTGGACCCGTGGCTGGCAAGGCGGTTCAGGCAATAGTGGCTTTCCTGGAGGAACCAACATTTTAAGCGGTATGAAGCAAGTGGCTCCCTCTGCTACATTTACTTCTAGCGCCCAAGATGCTGATTTAGTGGTTTATGTGGTGGGCGAAAAACCCTACGCCGAATGGTATGGCGATTACCGCGGACATGATTTTGAAGGTCAAATATTCCAATCCTACGATTGGGGTGGTGGCCCTACATTTAGAAGCATTGAATCCCTGGGTTATTTGTCACAAATAGATGAATATCACAATGCCGGGAAAAAAGTAGTTACCGTATTTATTACAGGCAGGCCTTTACCCATATCCCCTTTGATTACAGCTAGTGATGCTTTTATGGTGGCTTGGCTCCCAGGCACAGAGGGTGCAGGGGTGGCTGATGTGCTATTTGGGGATCATGCTCCCACGGGAAAATTACCCCATAGTTGGCCAGCTTCAGCGTCTCAAATTCCCATTAATGTGGGCGATGGAAAAACACCTCTTTACGAATATGGCTATGGTTTAAGCTACTAGAATATTTGTAAAACAAATTTTGTATATTAAAGTTATGAACAATCAAAATAACATAACCAAAAATTTGCAAAAAAGACACGCTACAAAGGCTTTTGATAAGCAAAAACAGCTTTCTGCCGAGCAAATCGCCACCATCGAAGCCACCTTGCGCCTCAGCCCTTCTAGCGTGAACTCTCAACCCTGGCATTTCCTTTTGATATCTTCTGAAGAGGGCAAAGAGCGCCTTAAAAGCGGTGCGCAAGCTCCTCCTTTTGTGGGGAATTTTCCCAAAGTGCGCGATTCATCTTTAGTGGTGATCTTTTGTGCCAAAACAGAAGTCAGTGATGAATATTTAGAAGAATTAATAGAACTTGAAGACCAAGCAGGCAGGTTTCCCCTCCCCGAACAAAAAGTTGAGGGCAATGCCGGTCGCATGGGCTATTTAAGCATCTTGCGCCAAGATCCCAGTGCCACCCAAGCGTGGATTAATCAACAAATTTACCTGAACTTAGGCTTTACCATGGCTACCCTAGCCCAACAAGGCATTGATAGTTTAGCTGTGGAAGGCTTGGACTTCGCCGCTTTAGATGCAGAGTTTGATTTACCCGCCCAAGGTCTAAATGCCAAAGTTGCCTTAGCCATAGGTTATGGCAGCGTAGAAAACTTCAACGCCAAGCTCCCCAAAGCTCGTTGGCCCGAAGATCGCGTATTTACCAAGTTGTAGTACAAAATCAAGTCTTAAATTTGCTATCAATTAAGCTCTGATAGCGCTGGGCCACTTGTTTGTATTTATGACTTTTAAGATGAAGTTCATCGTACCAATCGCTTTGTTTTTGCGGTATATCACGACAGTCAATGTGATGCACATTGGCAAACTTTTTAGATAAGTCGATAAGCATCTCATTGTATTCATAAATAAAAGTCATGGCCAGGGCTTGTTGCAAGCGAGGATCCAAAATCCCCTTAATCATCAAAGGTCTAAATAGCCATTTACCTGTTTCTGCCACCTTATTTACCAATGGTTGCAATGGAGTTCCTAAGCTAAAGTTATTGCCTTTTTTGGGATAAGGATAGGCATATCCGTGGGTTATGGTAATCATATCTTTAAACTTTGTGGTGTTTTCATATATCCCTTTAAAAAGCATGGTAAATTGGGCTTTCAAAGTCCAAATAAAGCTATAAAAATCTTTGGTTATATAGGGTTGTGCCAATAAAATAAGTTCCCGCTGGCTGGCATCACTAATATCGGCTAAAGTTTCTGGGGTGTGCTTGGACTTTTGCTGCGCTTTGCCACTTACCATCACCGCAAGGCGTTCGTTTCCCACCAAATCGTTACCGCCTCCACTTATCAAAAAAACATCGGGGTCGTGTACAGTCAAAGCTTCTATATATTGACCCTCATAAATAATATTGGTGAGCCAATCTCCGCCATAGGCATCAGAATAAAGCAGATAATGAGGATTTTTGCTAAGCCAATCCACTATATCTTTGACAAAAAGCGGAAATAAAAACCAAGAATCCCCTTCTACATATATTTTCACATACTTTTGTGAGGTTTTTTGATTTGCAATGCGTTTAAAATATTTCTTTTGCCTTTTATCTGTACTGCGCTTATTTAACACCCCCATGATTCCTGTATTTGCGCACGAAGTTTCTTTTAAACGATCCTCATTTATATCATAAATATGCCTAATACATTGACGGAAATCATCAAAAGCTTTTTGCACAGCGTATTTTTTATTGTCCAACAAATAGCTAGCTATTAAGTCATCAAAATCTTTATCGCTAAAAGCCAAAGGCTCATTGAGCATTTTAATCAGCAAAGGGTTGGTAATTCTATGCATTACTGCGCACTCCTCAATAAATGTCACCGTCTGAATTTTAACTTAATAAAATTCAAGCTTTAAACCTAGATATAAAAAAACAGCGCCCAAAGGAACGCTGTTTATAATAAAAATGATATCTATTGGCACTATTCTCTAATTATAAAATCATATTCAGAGCAAGCTTTGACATTTATTCTCTTATCAATTTCTGTAGGCCATAGCAAGTAACCACTTAATTGCTCTGCTTCAAAATAGGCAGTGCCTTCGTCTACTTCAATCTCTTTACTCGTTCTTCCTTGAATTGTAAACTCTCTATAACCATCTAAATAAACATCATAAGGATCTGAAGTTTTATTATCAACAGTTACATACCCATACCCGTAAGTTTCGCAATCACGAGTTGAATTATCAACTACGGTTATTTCACAAGAGCTTAGAGCTAGTAAAAACAAAATAGATATAAAAATAAATACAGGCTTCTTATTCATGGAAACTCCTCTTAATTAGATAAATTTTAATATATATTATATATAACATATATTTTAAAAAACAATGAATTAAATCAAACTTTTTTAAAATTTCACAGAAATTAAAGGGTTGTTTGGTCGTTGGATCAAAGCATCAAAAGCTATGCGAGCTGGATCCAATGCTTTTTTGGCAATCTGTAATTGGTAAATATCTCCCAAAAATGAACGCTCAAACATTTCCGTGGCTATATACAAGGTATCGCGCATTTTATCTGGCTCTGACAATACCAAATCATTATTGGTTTTCACAGCTTGCCCGTTTATATACCATTGGGCCTGCAAAGTATCTTCGTTCCAAGTAGTGCAGCGCAGTGCCAAATGCACCCATTCGTGCAAAGCCACTGAATCCTTTGCTCTCGCATAAGTATTGTAAGGGCTTCCATGAGTAATTTGCGTGGGTTGCAAGCCACGATTAGCGTTGATAGAAAAATCTCCACCTAAATAAAAAGCTCTTTCAGAATGATTCCAGTTACCCCCAGCTTTATTATCTCGACTTAGCCAAATTCCCCCCTCAAGTTCAGGGCGTAGCCAAATTTGCACTGTATAATTTTCACGACCAAAATCCAGAGGAAAACCGTGGATGCCCACTCCCTGCTCCAAGCCATCGAACCAAGTTCCTGAAGCTGAAAACTCCGGAGGAAAGCCATCAGTACCTATCACCAAACCAGGCACTGATCCAGTGGCATAAACCGGAGTGCGCAAATCACCTTCAGCATCTACAAAAGAGTTTTGCAAAGGCACCACCGCCGCCCATTGCGCTGTGTCAAATACATTTTCTGGAGTACTTAAAGACAAAGTTCCTGGTCTTCCCCAATAGAGTTTTAAATTTATAGCATCGCTTGCCTTAATTTTATCTAAACGCACCCAAATAGTCCCCTCACGGGTAGAGGGGCTCCAATGGGTCACTGCAAACTCCACAGCTTGTTCTTTTGCATCGTAAAGACGCAAATCTGCTCCAGTCAAAGAAGAACCTACGGGAAAATCCCCACCACGAAAATGTATGGGAAAACTGTAATTTTGCAAATCTTTAGTTAAATCTTGAGTGTTTATGGCTATGTCTGCACTGTATTTCCATTCATCTAAAGAAGAAGGCGAACTGATAAATCCACCTATGCTTAGCTCTTCGGAAGGATTTATATTTAAAGCTAACTCGCCTAATATTTTATCTTCGGTGGCAGCTAAAACCACAGTGATTATATCTCCTGAAGGCACTCCATCAATGCTAAAATTACCCTCTTTATCCGTATGCACAACTCTATCCATTCCCAATATTGCCACCCGGGCATAGGGCATATCTGGAGCTAGGTCAACCTTCCCCGTTAAAGATGCGTATTTTTGCAAAGATATGGTATCAGCCAAAACATCTTGCAAAGTGGCTTTTTCTACTACTAACTTAGTCAAAGTTCCAAGCTCCGGTGCACGCACTTCGAGTATATATTCACCAGGGACAAGAGTATCTATGTGAAAATGCCCGTATTCATCAGTGGTGCCATTATATATCCCCAAATCCAAGTTTTGCAAAGCCATGCTATTTTGTGCCAAGTAATTTACAGGACGCAATATCACCATAGCAGAGGCAACACCATTGCCATTTTCATCAGTAACATAAGCGTGGATACCATTAGAAGTTTCATCTACTCCCCCACGCCCAGCCACCTTATCGGAACAGGAGCTAAGAATGACAAAAAAGAAAAACAAAAACCATTTATGCATTTTTGCCTCGCTTTTTTTTCTTTTTAAAAGCATCCACATCTTCGCTAAAAACACTTATGGGAAAACACGATAAATTCATTTGCATTACATAGTCCGAACTATCCATGGCCACGGCCCATTTAGCCACTTTGGAGCGAAAATCTCGCATCATTTCTTGCAAAGTGGCTATTTCTTCTTTGGGAACAGCTAAACTAAGGGTGGCTATTTCCCTGATTTCTGGGGGATGGTTACGCAAACTGTTTTGGGCTAACTGCAAAGTTTTAGATTGAAATTCCCTAATGGCTGCGCTGGTCCACTCATCTCCGGTGGAAAGATGCGCATCTTGCACTTCGTAAACCCCATCATCACGCAAAACCACTAGTCCTAAATCTAACAATACCTGCACCGCTTCTTTGGCTTGAGCTGCAGTAATATGTGGGGTAATTCGCTGCCCCAAATGTTTAAAATCTCCAGTGAAATCTTCGGTTAGCAGAGTTAAGCGCACCGCTGGTATATACCAGTGCATCCAATAGCGGTATTCCTGTTGGTTTAATATTCGAGCATCAGAATCTCGCAATGACATAAGTTTGTTGAAACGATCGCGTATGTCTTCTTCACGGCGAGCTTTGTTAAATAGCACCATGGCAGCAAAATAGCGACTAGCATTGCTATCAAATTCTAAATATTCGGCAAAAATCTTCACCGCTTTATCTGATAAATGCTTGTTTCCTTGAAAAACATGAGCTAAATACCCCGCATCTACTCCTGTGCGCCGAGATAAATAGCGATAACTCATATAACTTGAATCCATTTTATAGGCTTCAAACCAATCACGCAAAAATGCGCGATAATCGGTGTATTTATATATATCTGGATTTTGCTTTAGACCCATAAAACAAATATATATGCAAAAGCCACCTAAAACAAACTTCGTTAACCTTAGTGTTGACCTTAAAATCAACAGTTTAAAAAACCGTTTTAAAACACCTAATTTTATGGTTTTTGGGTTTTAGTGCTGGTTTTAATACAGCGTACCGAAAAACCATTGGCTTTACTAACCTGATATCTGACGAATTTATCACTGTCATAACTTAAGTGATAGTAATTTCCGTTGTAGTCATCCAAAGCACTGGCACTCCACCAACTGGCTTTGTAGCCTCCATCATAAAATCCCTCTTGACTATAACTGCCGCTAGGGGTTGCATTGAAGCCAAAAAGGTCTCCTCCCCTACCATCGTCTTTGCTTTTTAGCTTGTAGCCAATGCTATCACCACCAAAAGCTATTAATTCATTCCAATCGGCATCGTTGGGCAGACGCCAACCTTCAGGACAAGCAGTTTGGGCTGATATCCAATTATACAACGCACCACAACTTTGATATGCTTTTTCTTGTTTAGCGGTGGCCACAACTTCGGTATTTCCGTTATAGATATAGTACATAGCCGAAGTATCAGATTCTACATTTTTTAAGCTGACTTCTGGCAAATAAGCTAAGTTTTTGGCCATCCAGTGTTGTTTGCCAATTTTAACCACAGGGTATTCCGTACTGTCCCGTGAATCTAAAAACACTTCTTTAGCCACAGTTAAGTTGACTAAAAGCACTAATACAAAAGGAAAAAGCTTAATTTTCACTGACTACTCCTACACTATATGTTTTTTATTTTACTTTTATCATAATTTTACAACTAACGAGTAATATATGCAATTAAAATTTGAAGGCAAAACTAAAGATGTTTATTTTGCGGACAATGGCACGGTAATTTTGAAATTTAAAGATGATGTTACTGGTAGCGATGGCGTTTTTGACCCTGGCGCCAATACTGTGGGTTTAACTATGGAAGGGGCAGGAAAGTCTGGCCTCAAGCTCAGCACTTTCTTTTTTGAAAAGATTAATGCCGCAGGAATCCCCACGCATTTTATCTCCGCAGACTTTGAAAACACCACCATGACCGTAAAAAAAGCAGAAGCTTTTGGTAAAGGTGTAGAAGTAATTTTGCGTTATCGCGCGGTGGGTAGCTTTTTGCGACGCTATGGGCTTTATTGCCAAGAAGGTTATAAGCTCCCCGCTTTGGTAGAGGTTACTTTAAAAGATGATGAGCGCAACGATCCTTTGATCACCGACGAAGCTTTAGAAATGCTAGATATAATGTCTAAAGCAGAATATCAAACTTTAGTGAAAATGACCAAAGAAATCGGAGAAATTATCCGCGTAGAAATGGCTAAAAAAGACTTGGAACTTTACGATATTAAGTTTGAATTTGGTCGCGTAGATGCAGATCAACACATTGCTCTAATTGATGAAATTTCTGGGGGAAATATGCGCGCCTACCGCAATGGCAAAGCTGTTAGCCCTTTAGAACTCGAACAAATTATGCTTTCTTAGTTGTTATTTTGCGTAAACCAATCATTAATATCGCTGCCATCGGGTAAAAAGTCTAAGCGCTCAGCTTTTATGCCTTCTTGGTTAAACTGTTCAATCACTCTAGTGG
>LSQX01250236.1_pt1 | contig 10615 bp, 7 predicted proteins | sample 654561 | NCBI WGS metagenome assembly LSQX01 (sample SAMN04489861, study PRJNA283612) | anaerobic digester metagenome | isolation source: 4 biogas reactors fed with cattle manure at either 37C or 55C with and... | place: Denmark: Kongens Lyngby | collected 2014 | reverse complement strand
AAAACAGTTTTTCCTTCCGCGCGCATCCTTTTTATTATTGCCATGACGGTCTCGGGATTGTTTTTGACCATGCTCCTATACTTGTTTTGGTATCTGAGCATTGCCTTTTTATCGCCATTGCCCATTCGCATGGTTATTCCTCTGACACTCATTCCCTGTGCTTGAGCCGTCAATACTTTTTCTATCAGGTCTTCAATTTCCTGCTGTGTAAAAGGGGTGAATGCGCCTTTTTCATAAGCGCTGTCCAGACTGCCCTGTTTGACATGCGCATAATAATAGTTTCTGATGCTGTTCGGCTTTCTGCCGGTTTTAATCGCAAGATTTTCAAAAGCGCTTTTTAGCGGCAGCCCGTTTTCTCGTACTCTTTGTATCTCCTGCTGCAAAAGTTTTCTTTCGTATTCGCTCCAACCAGCTCTTCCTCTTGCTTTTGCTGCGGCGATATTTTCCATAATCTATTCCCCCAGTCGTGTGTTATACACCTATTATTTTCGATTGTTGTGTAAATTATTCCCATAATTTGAAAGATATACACAAAACAAAAGCGAAAAGTTTCAAGCTTTCCGCTTTTGTGTGTTATATCAATATGCTTTAAATCACGCGGGTAGAACGGTGCTTTATCGATATATATGCGATATTACTACGCTTTTAAAAATCGGCATTTCCCGGTGTCCTTGGATATGGGAGCACATCCTTTATATTCTGCATACCCGTAAGATACATAATAACTCTTTCAAGTCCTAAGCCGTATCCGCTGTGTACAATTGTGCCGTACTTGCGAAGATCAAGGTACCATGAATATTCTTCGATATTCATATTTAATTCCTTCATCCTATTGAGCAATACATCGTATCTTTCCTCGCGCTGGCTTCCGCCAATAATCTCTCCGACTCCCGGAACAAGAAGGTCTACCGCGGCAACTGTTTTGCCGTCTTCGTTATTGCGCATATAGAAAGCCTTTATCTGCTTTGGGTAATCTGTAACGAAAACAGGCGCTTTTATCACCTTTTCGGTTATATACCGCTCATGTTCGGTCTTTAAATCGCTTCCCCAAGATACCGGATTTTCAAAATTTACATCCGCTTTTTCCAACAAATTGACGGCCTCAGTATAGGTTATATGCTTGGAATCAGCTTTGTACAGTGTCTCCAGCCTGTTTATCAGCCCTTTTTCAATATAGGAATCTAAGAACTCCATTTCGGCAGGAGCCTTCTCTAGCACTGCATTTATTAAGTATTTCAGCAAACTTTCTGCGTTTTCCATATCTCCTTCAAGATCGCAATAGGCTATCTCGGGCTCCACCATCCAAAACTCGGATGCATGACGTGCGGTGTTGCTGTTTTCCGCCCTAAAAGTGGGGCCGAAGGTATAGCAGCTGCCGAAGCTAAGCGCAAACGCTTCAAGATTAAGCTGCCCGCTTACGGTCAGATTGACGGGCTTGCCGAAAAAATCCTCGGAATAGTCCACATCGCCTGTTTCGTTTCTAGGGACGTTTGTAAGATCAAACGTTGTTACATGGAACATCTCGCCTGCGCCCTCGGCATCGCTTGTTGTTATTATCGGGGTATGAACATATATAAATCCTTTACTGGCAAAGAATGAGTGTATTGCCTGTGAGACGATGCTCCTTATTTTGAATACTGAATAAAAAGTATTTGTCCTCGGCCTTAAATGGCTTATTGTCCTAAGGTATTCAAACGAGTGCCGCTTCTTCTGAAGCGGGTAATCTGAAGGACACTCGCCTGTTATTTTAAATGTGTCTGCCTTAAGTTCTACCGGTTGGCCTTTCGCAGGTGAAGCTGCCACAGTGCCAGTGACCTCTGCAACCGAGCCTGTCTGCGCTTTTATTGTCTCTTTTCCGACATCACCCTCGGCAACTATCTGCAAGCCCATAAATGAGCTTCCGTCCCATAGTTGGGCAAACACAACGGACTTCAATTCGCGAACTGTTCTTACCCTGCCGCAAACGGTTACTTTCTTGCCGATATAAGACTCATTTGCAAGTAAATCGCATATTTTTGTTCTCATATCCCACTTCCAGATAACTTATTTTTATCTGTATTTTACCACAACCATATGCTTATCGATGCACAGAGAAAGAATACCTACGCTAATTATGAATATATATAAATGATAAGCAAGCTTATTTGGCAAGGGGTGCTTTGGTTGAATATACCCGTTTTGCATATTACTTCAAATAACATTCCGATGATTGTTTATGTTAACGGAGTGTGCATCGGAGATACAACGGAAAATTTGCTTGTACCGGTTGTTCCCGACGGCAAGGTTTATATAAGCTGTTTCCCGATTGCGACATCTTTGTATCAGCCGGCACTACCTGTTACTATTTGCCTTGTGCTAAAAGAAGGCTTAATTGACGCTCCTATTGGGGGAGGAACGGCATACCTTACAGGCGAGGGCATGTTGAATCTGGAAGTTGATCCTTACATTCTTCCCGCAAAAGCGATAACAAAACCCCCTCATGCAATAAGCAGAGTGAGCTATCTGTACCAGCACGAGACGCATATTGCTACGCTGTATTACGATAACGGCATAAAATTTGCAATTGAAATAATGAAAGAGGATAGACTGGTTTACCTATACGCCCCGGAAGACTTGGATAATGGAGTTTTGAGCAATGTTGTGTGCTTTTCCAATGCGGATATTGTTTTAAACGGCGAGGGGAACAAAGGCCATAGGTTTTTGGTGTTTTCGCCGAGCGCAAGCGGTTATAAGGCAGTTATTGACGAATATGCCAAAGGGACTGTGGAAAACAATAAAGCCATATGTATCAGGAAGCTGGATGATACACGAGGTCATCAGGAGAGATACGAATTCTATTACGACGGCGAGAAAATGAAAAGAACTGAAAGTCAGTATGGTTATTTTACCGACCAGCCTCGCGAGATAAAAAGTGACGGGCAAATGGCAAGAGCTTTTGTGGATGCGGTAATGCTCGGCCTTTATGAGGAGGCGTCGGGTTTTATAACCGGTGAACTTAGCGAAGACCTGAGCTTTGACGATTTGAAAGAATTTTTTGGGAATTTCAACAGGGTATTCTCCGTGACAGAGGAGCCTGATGTCAAGCTGAATCTTGCCTATTTTATTCATGAAAACTGTTACCTTTTGAAAGGCTTCAGATTTGATTTTACCGACGGGTTAATATCCAATATCCATTCAGACTAAATTGATTGAACCTTCTTTTTGGGATATACTAAAATAACAAAAAAGTTCAAGGAGAAGACAATGTTATTTTATGACTGGACTTTAATTATGCTTATTCCGGGAATACTGATTGTGCTTTTCGCACAAATAGCAGTCAGTACAACATTTAATAAATATAAAAAGGTGAATTCGAACCAAGGCAGAACCGCTGTCGCAATAGCTAGGGAACTGTTGGATAAAGCCGGACTTAATAACGTAGCGATTGAGCAGATAAACGGCGAGCTTGTAGACCACTACGACCCGAGAACAAGAGTATTGAGGCTGTCTCAAAGCGTTGCGGATTCAACATCTGTCGCAGCAATTGGTGTTGCGGCGCACGAAGCAGGGCACGCTATGCAGCACGGGCAGGGCTACCTGCCGCTTTGTATACGAAACATAATAGCCCCGGTAGTCAGCTTTGTTTCCTTTATTGCTATACCGTTGGTTATCATAGCCCTGCTGCTGGAATATTTCCAGCTAGCAAATATCGCATTAATGATGTACGCCGGCGTCATTATCTTTCAATTAATTACCCTGCCGGTTGAATTTAACGCCTCAAGAAGAGCGGTCTTTTTATTGGAAAGCGGCGGGTATCTTAATTATGACGAAATAAAGGGCGCAAAACGCGTTCTTAATGCAGCGGCTTTTACATACATTGCATCTACGCTTTTGTCGCTGCTCCAGTTCTTGAGGCTGTTTCTACTGGTTTCGGGCAGCAGGAGAAGGGATTAGTTTTAATCCATGACATAAAAATAATACCCCGTATGGGGCATTTATTATTTATCTATTTTAGACTTATAACCGTGCAGGGTACGGACGCTGCCATAAGTTCCGAAAGCCTGCGTTTTGCATTGCCGATTATTACGGTTGTGCCGTTCATTGCAGGCTTTAGTACATATTGAAGTTTTGCATATGCACCATGCGAGCCCTGCCTGCTTGCTCCAACGCAGTTTAGTTGATATTTTTTGACAAGCTTTTCAAGTTCCTCTGGCGTGTTGGCGGTTATTTCGCGAACAAGTGTGGAAGAGTCGTTTGGGTTTAAATATATGCCGTCGACAACCGTCATTATTACAAGCAGCCTCGCTTTGACAAGGCCCGCAATTACCGAGGCAGTTTCGTCGTTGTCTATGCATTCGACAACCTCGTCACTGTTTTTCCTTAACGCAGCGATTTCCATTTTTACGTTTTCTTCGTAAGAAACAGGATCGTTATAGTTAATAATCGGTATAGCGTTTTGTTCTTTTGCCCTAAGCAGGAACTGCTTTATCCTTTCACGTTTTACAGGTTCGTTGAAATGGGTATGCTCGACTAATAGCTGCCGGACGGAATACTTCGCGTCTATAAAGCGTCGGTAGTTTTCCATAAGTATTGCCTGACCCTGAGAGGCATAGTCTGTCTTTATATCCGCTATGTCGCCGGCAAGCTCGTGGCCGTTTCGCTTTATATAATCCAGCCTGCCTATTTCGGTGGCGCCGGATGAAACCCATATCATACCCGGCTTTAGCTCATCGCCCAGCCTAGCTATAATATTGTAGTCGATATCGTTATCCTGCTTTCTTATAAGCGCCATTGAGCCTATCTTGCCCACAACGTCATATTCAAACGACTGCATTTTATACCCTCCAGATTATTGCATCTAATATAACAAGCTTTTTTGTATGTGTAAAGATGCTGCGGTTTTAAGTAGCTTTAAAAAAAGAAAACCGTGCTAAAATCAAGCACGGTTAGAGCTGGAATCAGATTTATTTGCTGCTTATCACTCTTTCAACCGCGGAAACAATGTTTTCAACGGTGAACCCGAATTTCGGGAACAGTTCCTTTGCAGGGCCGCTCGCACCGAAGGTATCCATAGCAATAATCTCGCCGTTTTCTCCGACATATTTGTGCCATCCGAAGGATGCCGCAGCTTCCACCGCAACGCGAGGTATGTTAGGAATGAGAATGGAGTTTTTATATTCTTTACTCTGTTCATCGAACACTTCCATGCTTGGCATGCTGACCACTCTTGTGTTAACCCCGCGTTTCCTAAGTTCGCCTGCTGCAGCAACCGCAAGGTTTACCTCGCTGCCGGTAGCTATGATAATCGCTTTCGGGTTGGGCACATCAAAAATAACATAGGCGCCTTTGCCGGCATCCAGGCCGAAACCGGGTAAAATCGGCAAGCTCTGACGGGAAAGCGCAAGAACAGTGGGCCCTTTGGCTTTTAGCGCGTATATATATGCGGCGACGGTCTCCTTTGCATCCGCAGGGCGAAAAACCGTGCAGTTGGGCATAGCTCTGAAAGCCGCAAGCTGCTCTATAGGCTGGTGAGTCGGCCCGTCTTCACCTACGCCTATGCTGTCGTGTGTCATGATATAGATTACGCGCTGTTTCATTAAGGCGGAAAGCCTTATGCTGTGCTTCATATAATCCGAGAAAATAAGGAAGGTTGCAACGTACGGCATAAGCCCTCCGTAAAGCGCTAATCCGTTTGCAATAGCGCTCATGGCATGTTCACGCACCCCAAAATGAATATTGCGTCCCGCTCTTTCTTGCGCGGAAAAGTACGGAATTCCTGTTAAGACAGTCTTATTGCTTGGCGCAAGGTCCGCGCTTCCGCCAATGAGATTGGGTAACTTTTCTTTAAGCGCGTTTAAAATTTCACCCGATGCCTGCCTTGTCGCCATATCCTTATCGAACGTGATGTTTTCTAACCCTGTCGGGAGCTCAGTTTCGTGGTATTTCTGATACAGCTTGTAAAGCTCCGGGTGTTGCTTCTTATATTCGGCCATCATGTCTAGCCATTTTTTGTATTCCTGTTCGCCTTCTTCGGTTAGTTTTGCACAGTGTTTATATACTTTCTCAGGAACTTTAAAAGGCTCATCGTACGGCCAGCCAAGATTGCTGCGCATTATGCTGATATTCTTTTCGCCGAGCGGCTCGCCATGGCTTTTCTCACTGCCTTCAAGTGGGGTATTCCGCGCTATAAGCGTATCTATTATTATCAAGGTCGGCTTGTCCGATGTTTTTGAAGCTTCTATTGCCCTGCCTATACTCTTTAGGTTTTCGCCGTCCTTGACCTTTATAACATTCCAGCCATAAGCTTTGAACCTCGCCCCGACGTCTTCGCAGAACGAACAGTCTGTACTTCCTTCAATGCTTATTCTGTTTGAATCGTACAGGACAGTAAGATTATCCAGCTTCAGCGTACCCGCCAGAGAGGCGGCCTCTGAGGATATGCCCTCCATCATGCAGCCGTCGCCGCTGAGCGCATATATTCTGTTGTTGTAAATCTGGAAACCGGGACGGTTGAAAACCGAGGCAAGATGCTTTTGGGCTATTGCCATACCTACCGCCATTGCTATGCCTTGCCCCAACGGGCCGGTTGTGGCTTCCACGCCAACGGTATGCCCGTATTCGGGATGCCCCGGCGTTACGCTTCCAGTTTTCCTGAAGCTTTTAAGGTCTTCAATTGTAATCCCGTAGCCGAACATATGAAGGGTAGAATACAGAAGTGCGCTGCCGTGCCCGGCAGAAAGAATGAACCTGTCTCTGTCCCGCCAGTCCGGCACTTTGGGATTAAACTTCAAATGATGCGCATACAGTTCGTAGATAATCGGCGCTGCACCTATTGCCATACCCGGATGCCCGCTTTTCGCCCGCTCTACTGCATCTACAGAGAGAATTCTTAATGAATTAACTGTCAGTTCGTCAATCCTGGCCATAGATATCTCCTTTTTTCCCTTATCACATTTACTGTAACATTATATATTGCCCAAAGTTGGATATCCATAATAAAAACACATTTAAGTAAAAAAACCGTTGAACTGGTCAACGGTTTTTTGTTTTATTTTCTGTTTAGATTTCTTGGCGGCAGGTAGCCCAAATCATCGGGAGGGTTTTTCTTGCCCTCGTTGTATATTTCATCTGACCAGTGCGAATCATTTTTTTCTTCATCAATTGTGTAGTTGAAGTTGCCTGACCTGTTTTTCCTAATTGATTCGACAGGCATTTTCCTTGTCATTTCAAAATCATCTTCGGTAAATTCCATAGAGAAATTTTTCGGTTTTTCCGGTTTTCCGTTAAATAAATCCGTATCATTAGTTCTCTTGCTGCCTTTTCCTTTTTTGTTCCGCTTCCTTCTTTGTCTTTCAATAATCATAAGTATTACAAGCACAATTGCAGAGAGAACAATCAATACTATTATCACAGCCATAATAGTCAACAGCGTTCCAAGCATATCCACCGGGCTTGCTGATTCGGAAGGACCAGCAGTCGGCGTAATAGTGGCTGCGGGCTGCGTTATGGTAACAACTGAGCTGGTTGCCTCGATAATGTTGCCGTATTCATCTGTTGCGTTGACTTCAAACTCAAATGTACCCGCTTCTTCAAGCGTTATTTCCTTTTCGATGGTTTTTGAACCGCTTCCGAGCATCTCGATGCGCCCGATCTCGCCCAATGTTTTCTCTGTAACCACAAGCTGAAGCAGCGGCGTTGTTCCTTCATTGTTTATCACGATTGAGAAGGTTACATCTGCAGGAAAACTCTCTGGAGCAGAGGGGGTCGCCGTAACGGAAATGCCAACTTTGCCCGGCACGCGCGAAGGAGTCGGCTCAAGCGTTGTCGGCCCGGGCGTGTTCAAAGCCCTTATGGCTATTGTATTGGTTGTCTTTTCATATACGGTTTGGCCATTTCCGCTTTTATATTTGACAGTAAAACTTGCATTGCGGTTGCCTTTTATAGTAACAGTATTTGTATGGGTTAATTGCCCACCAGCCGCTACTTCTTTGCCGGAGGTAATTGTATTGCCTTTCTCGTCCTTTATTTCAACATCGGTAAGCTTTACTCCGCTTGCATTTGTTACCGTTATTGTAAATTTTATGGTTTCGCCGTAATTTACCTCGGAATTGCTTGCCACCGCGCTGACTGTTACATCAGGCGGCAGCACGGTTATCTGCTTTGCGGCTGCTGTTGTAGTATAAGTTTTGGAGTCACCTTCAACTTTATATGTAAATGTGGGTTGCGATGTTAAACTATCGTTTACGACCTTCTTAACTTCCAGCTCACCTGAAGGACTGGTAATACTTTTCTCCCCTTCAAAAATTGCAGAATCCGTTATTTTAATGTTTTCTAATTTCTTACCGGACAAATTGCTTTCTAATTTGTAGGTGATCGTAACTTCCGTGCCGGGCTCTACGCTGGTACTGGGGGTAATATCCACTTCCGGTGTTTTTGCGGCTCTAATTACAGTAACCTGCTTTGTCTGTGTACCTGTTTGCGGTGCAGGAGATTCTTCCGGGCTCGCTGACGGGGAAGGGCTTGAACCGTTCATTACAGTCCATTCAAACGTCAGTGTTATCGGGGTTCCGTTCAAATTTGCTTCTGTAACATTGAGTGTTATGGTTTCTTTCTTTTCTACATCTTGATTTATTGATATTGTTATTCCTTTTCCTTTAATTTCTACATCCAAAGGTTCTGAAGAAACATTTTTAATAGCTACGATTACAGATAGATTGCCTGCCCCTCCGGTATATAACAACCCATCAGATGATGTTCCTTGCCTATATACATTTATCTCAAGTTTTTCATCTGCAGCATTTGCGGGTGCAGGCGCGGGATAGAATATAAGTAATACCAAAGCCAAAGTCAATAACAAGGCAATTGATAGTCTATTAAGTTTCATGAGAGTACCTCCAGCTCATGATAATGTTATGTATAAAACATAGCATTACATACTTAATTATTGTATTATAGCCAACAATAAAAATCAACTAAACCGGTTGTCGTAAAGTTTCGCTTTATGTCGTTATACATATAAAAATCATGGCCTTTCGGCCATTAATTGATTTATATAGTCATCGTCCAGCCGAAAGGATCATCAATTCTCCCGTACTGTATGCCTGTGAGCGTATCATAAAGCTTTCTTGAGCATTCGCCCATTTTACCGCCATTTACGACAAGCTCCTTTCCTTCCCATATCAGAGCTCCAACAGGCGATATTACCGCGGCTGTCCCTGTCCCGAATACTTCCTCTAGCTTGCCTTGTTCACCCGCATTGAATATTTCCTGTATGGAAAGTCTTTTTTCCGAAGCCTTATAACCTAATTTTGACGCCAGCTTCAATACGCTGTCCCTTGTTATTCCGCCCAAAATGCTGCCCAGCAGCGGCGGTGTGATAACTTCGCCGTCAATCTTGAAGAAAATGTTCATCGAACCGACTTCTTCAACATATTTCCTTTCTACGCCATCTAGCCACAGCACTTGATCACAGCCCAATTTCTTTGCTTCATGATCGGCTATAAGGCTGCATGCATAGTTACCGGCGGCTTTTACATAGCCCATTCCGCCTCTGACCGCGCGCACATATTCGTTCTCGACAAGTATTTTTACAGGCGCAAGGCCGTGCTCATAATAGGCGCCTACCGGCGAAAGAATTATCATAAACAGATATTTTTCAGCTACGCTTACGCCAACGTACGGATCAACCGCGACGGCAAATGGCCTGATATACAGCGACTGCCCGGGCTTATCGGGTACCCAGTCCTTTTCAATCTGAAGAAGCTTTATCAGCGCTTCCAGCACAAATTGCTCGTCAATTTCCGGAATGCAAAGCCTTTTTGAGCTTAGATTAAACCTTTTAATATTATCCTTGGGCCGGAAAAGCTGTATTTTCCCATCCGGCCTTCTGTAAGCCTTCATTCCTTCGAAGATGGCCTGCCCGTAATGCAGCACTGATGAAGCAGGATCCAGCGCCAACGGAGCGTACGGCTGTATTCTGGGACTGTGCCAGCCGTTTTTGTCATGCTCCATGATGAACATATAATCGGTAAACTTCTTTCCGAACCCAGGTGGTTATCCCTCTTTGGGCTTATGTTTTAAACTTTCGGCTTTGATAAATTTTATATCCATGGCGCATCTCCGATTGTAAAATATTATTCTAATTAATATATAACCGAGGAAAAAAACTGTCAACAGTTGTTAAACACAGTGTATTTGGGCTTGTTATATATAGCTTTCGCCTTCCCCAGGGTTATGTCGTTAATTATCAGTTCGGTTTTTTTAGAATAGTCGGCCTTTACCAAAAGGTTTACAGTAACGGTTTCGGCGTACTCGACTGATTCAATCTTGACTTCGTATTTCTCAAGTTCTTTTGAGAGCTTTGCCCAATGCTGGTATTCGCATGTTACCGTCAAACTTTCCGCCCATGAGACTACCTGCACCCCGGCTTTGTCTAAAGCAAGCGAGGCCGCCTGCGAATATGCTCTGGCAAGCCCCCCTGTCCCCAGCAATATTCCACCGAAATACCTTGTGACGACAACGAGGGTATTCGTAATGCCGCGTCGCGAAATATTCTCAAGTATTGGTATGCCGGCGGTGCCTTGAGGCTCTCCGTCGTCGGAGTATTTTTCAGTTTTTTTATCGTGTCCTATTATGT
>LSQX01054216.1_pt1 | contig 10615 bp, 14 predicted proteins | sample 654561 | NCBI WGS metagenome assembly LSQX01 (sample SAMN04489861, study PRJNA283612) | anaerobic digester metagenome | isolation source: 4 biogas reactors fed with cattle manure at either 37C or 55C with and... | place: Denmark: Kongens Lyngby | collected 2014 | reverse complement strand
CTGAAGACACTGCAACCTATGAAAAGATGGAAGCAGATGTGGTTGCCCTTGGTAAGGAAATTGATCGTCTTGAAAAGCAAGAAGCACTAGACCGTGAGCTTTCAAAGCCACTTAACACACCACTTACCGGGAAGCCAATTTTCCAAGGTATGGAATCCAAAGGCGGTAGAGCTTCTTCGGAATACCAGAAAGCCTTCTGGAATGCCATGAGAACCCGTTCTGGTGAAGGGCTTGATCCTGTTATTAAGAACGCACTTCAGATTGGCACTGACACTGAAGGTGGGTATCTTGTACCAGATGAGTTCGAGCGTACTCTTATTGAAGCTTTGGATGAAGAGAATATCTTCAGAAAGCTGGCCAACGTCATCTCCACTTCTTCTGGTGACCGTAAGATTCCAGTAGTGGCTTCAAAAGGAACCGCATCTTGGATTGATGAAGAAGGTGCCATTCCTGAAAGCGATGATAGCTTTGGACAGGTGTCTATCGGTGCTTACAAGCTAGGTACCATGATCAAGGTGTCTGAAGAGCTTCTTAATGACAGCGTCTTTAATCTTGAAAACTATATTGCTAGAGAGTTTGCAAGACGTATCGGCAACAAGGAAGAAGATGCTTTCTTCACAGGAGATGGCTCTGGTAAGCCTACAGGTATCCTTGCCGCTAGCGGTGGAGCACAAATCGGTGTAACCGCTGCTAGTGCTACAGCTATTTCCATCGATGAGATTTTGGACCTCTTCTACTCTCTTAAATCGCCTTACAGAAATAAGTCCGTGTTTGTTATGAACGATGCCACCATTAAGGCCATTAGAAAGCTAAAAGATGGTCAGGGTCAGTATATCTGGCAGCCTTCACTTCAGGCAGGAACACCAGATACCATTCTGAACAGACCTGTTTACACTTCATCCTACGTTCCTACCATCGCCGCATCTGCAAAGTCCGTCATCTTCGGTGATTTTGGTTATTACTGGGTAGCGGATCGTCAAGGTAGAGTATTCAAGAGACTTAATGAGCTTTATGCAGCCACTGGTCAGGTAGGCTTTGTTGCTACTCAGCGTGTGGATGGAAAGCTGATTCTACCTGAAGCCATCAAAGTGCTTCAGCAGAAAGCGTAATGGAGGTGCCCTATGAGTTATAACACAAAGAACTTTACCGAACAGGGCGGTGAAAAAACCGTCATTGGTGGAACTCTTGAAATCAAGGAAGGGGCGGTCGTTACTGGCCTCCCTATTCTTGATAATCAAGCAGCAAGCGCTGCTACCACAGTTGAAGATTTGGTGACAGATTTCAATGCCCTTCTCACCAAACTTAAGACTGCAGGGCTTATGATTTCAGACTAATGAAAGGATGGTGGTGGTATGACACTGCTGGAAAAAGTAAAAGCAAATCTTATTCTTCATCACTCAGCTGATGATGACCTGCTTGAGATGTACATCACTGCCGCTACTAGGTACGCAGAAAGCTATCAGCATCATCCTGAGAACCACTATGTGGAAGCAGTTATGCCAGCCACCACACAGCAAGCCATCATCATGCTGTCATCTCACTTCTATGAATCACGAGATGGCAGCACTGGTGGTTTTTACTCAGATAATGTTCAGGCTGGACAGCAAGTATGGAATACAGTCAATCTTCTACTGCGGCTTGATCGGGATTGGAAGGTGTAGATATGAGCTTTGGCAAAATGAATACCTTTATCGATATTGTAGAAAGCGTCACCATTAAAGATGCTGAAGGATTTAAAACTGAAGTTGATAACATTGCAGCTTCTGTTAGGGCGTATCGTGAAGGTCGACATGGCAATGAGAAATGGGCAAATAGAGCTTCCTTTACTGAAGCCACAGACCTTTTTCGCTTTCGCTGCATCCCTGGTATTACCATTACGGCATCTATGGTGATCATCCACAGTGATAAGAGATTTGAAATCACATCTGTTGAGGATGTGAAAGGACGCGGAATGTATCTTGAAGTTCTAGCTAAGGAGGTGGTTCCAAGTGGCTAACGCAACCATGAAAATGCCCGATGAGTTTTTAATGAAGCTTACAAAGCTTGGTGATAAGACAGATGAGATAGTCTCAAGAGTATTAGAAGCTGGCGGTGAAGTAGTTCTGGATAAAGCCAAAGCCAACCTGAAAGGTGTTATCGGAAGTGGTACAAAGGAGAAAAGCCGTTCTACTGGTGAGCTGGTCTCATCCCTTGGGCTATCTCCAACTAAGCTAGACAGAAACGGAAACTTTAACGTGAAGGTTGGCTTCAATGAGCCTCGTGACGATGGAGATTCGAATGCTAAGATTGCAAATATCATTGAATATGGTAAATCAGGTCAGCCTCCTAAGCCCTTCTTGAAGCCAGCAAAGTCCGCATCTCGGAAGGCATGCATTGAAACTATGAAATCAGAACTGGATAAGGAGATTGAAAAGCTATGAGCTTACTTGCGGATTTAAACCAAATACTAGATCCCCTAAACATTCCTGCGGAGACCGGAGTGTTTTCAGATACGCCGCCTGATGAATATCTGGTTATCACCCCCATGTCTGATAGGCTTGATCTCTTTGCAGATAATGAAGCAAATATGGTTCTTTCAGAAGCTAGGCTTTCTTTTTTCACGAAGAAGAACTATATGAAGCGCAAGAAAGAACTAACTAAAGCCCTTCAATCCGGAGGAATCACCATCACAGATAGGCAGTATGTTGGTTACGAACATGATACTAAATTTCATCATTACGCCATTGACGTAATGAAAGAATATGAAACGGAGGAAGAATAAATGGCAACGATCGGATTGGACTCTCTATTTTATGCAAAAATCACCGAAGATCAAAACGGCATCGAAACCTATGGCACCCCTAAAGTGCTGGCTAAAGCCATGACAGCAGAGCTGAGCATTGAGCTCATTGAAGCCATTCTCTACGCAGATGACGGTGCCAGCGAGGTGGTCAAAGAATTTAAGAGTGGCGCTTTAAGTTTAGGTATTGATGATATTGGTTCACTTGTAGCTCAAGATTTAACCGGCTGCAAAATTGACAGCAACAATGTGGTGGTTTCAAGAAGTGAAGATGGTGGTAGCCCTGTGGCAGTTGGGTTTCGTGCCAAGAAAGCCAATGGAAAGTATCGCTATTTTTGGCTTTACAGGGTTATTTTCTCTGTTCCTGCCACAAGTCTTGCCACCAAAGGCGATTCCATTACATTTAGCAGTCCCACCATAGAAGGAACCGTCTTTAGAAGAAACAAACTGGACGGAGAAAGCAAACATCCTTGGAAAGCGGAAGTTACTGAAGGAGATAATGGTGTATCGGCATCAACAATTACAAGTTGGTTTGCTTCTGTGTATGAACCAGACTTTACAGCCGTAACCCCAACCATTACAATCACAACTCAACCAGCAAGCTTAACTGAAGTAACCACAGGAAGCATTTCTGGAAGCCTTTCTGTTGTGGCAAATTCCAACACCTCAAACCCTGTAACCTATCAATGGTATGAAAATACCACTGATAGCACCACTGGCGGTACTACCATTAATGGAGAAACTTCTGCGAGCTTTGATATTCCAACGGACCTTCTGGCGGATACCTATTACTACTACTGCGTCTTAAGCTCTAGTGGTGCAGAAAATGTGACGACTACAGTTGCTACTGTTGTTGTTTCTTAATGGGAGGTAAATGAATATGGCAGATGAAAAATTAAAAATTGATGAAGCAGCTGAAGAAAGAAGCACCTCAATTGACATTGGCGGCACGGAGTTTAAGATGATTCTTACCACCAAAGCCACTAAGGAAATTGCAAAGCGCTATGGTGGACTTGAAAACTTAGGCGAAAAGCTTATGAAAACCGAGAACTTTGAAATGGCTTTAGAAGAAGTAGTTTGGCTTATTACGCTTCTAGCCAATCAATCCATTTTGATTCATAACATCAAGAATAAAGACGAAAAGAAAGAACTTCTCACAGAAGATGAAGTTGACCTCCTTACTACCCCCTTCGATCTGGCTAATTACAAGAACGCCATTATGGCCAGTATGATGAAAGGCACAAAAAGGAATGTGGAGAGTGAACCATCAAAAAACGAGGTGGTCGGGTAAGTGATCAAGAGTTATTTACCCGACTCATTTACTATGGCACTGCCCACCTAAATAGAAATGAAGATGAGGTATGGCTATTACCCATTGGTTATCTGATGGACCTTTGGGAGTGCCACAAGCAGTTTACTGGGATATCAAAACCAAGAGTAGATCATACAATCGATGATGTTATACCAGAATTTCTATAAGTACTCTACCCAACACCGTAAGAGGTGTTTTTTTATGCCCTGAAGGAGGTGAAATCATGTCGGACTTTGGACTGAAGATTGGCGTTGAGGGCGAAAAGGAATTTAAAAATGCACTTCGAGAAATAAACCAAAACTTCAAAGTGTTAGGCTCAGAAATGAACCTTGTGACTTCCCAATTTGATAAACAAGACAAATCGCTCCAAGCAGTAACAGCAAGAAATGAAGTCTTAAACAAAGAAATCGATGCTCAAAAGGACAAGGTTAAGACACTCGAATCTGCCTTAAAGAATGCTGCAGAATCCTTTGGAGAAAATGATAAGCGAACAAAGGCCTGGCAAATTCAGCTTAATAATGCCAATGCAGATCTCAATAAAATGGAAAAGGAACTGGAAGATTCAGCAGAAGAAGCAGAAAACTTGGGAGAGCAGTTAGATGAATCCGGTAAGTCCGCAGAAGGTGCTGGTGGGAAGTTTGAGAAGTTTGGAGGAGTTCTTAAGGGGATCGGAACTGCAATGGGTTCTGTGGCTCTTGCAGCAGGTGCTGCTACTATAAAACTTGGAACTGAGATTGTCCAGCAGTTTGGTGAGCTTGAACAGAATCTTGGTGGTTCCGAAGCTGTATTTGGAAAGTACGCTTCTTCTATTCAGAAAACTGGTGAGGAAGCCTACAAAAATCTAGGTGTGTCCCAGAGTCAATATTTGGCCACAGCCAATAAAATGGGAGCGCTTTTTCAAGGCTCTGGTGTTGAACAACAAAAGAGTTTAGAACTGACGGAGAAAGCCATGCAACGAGCTGCAGATATGGCCTCCGTTATGGGCATCGATATGCAGGTTGCCCTTGATTCTGTTGCTGGTGCTGCTAAGGGTAACTTCACCATGATGGATAACTTGGGAGTTGCCATGAATGCCACAAATATCGAAGCCTATGCTCTTGCCAAAGGATTAGATTTTACATGGGCATCGGCAACAAATGCAGAAAAAGCTGAAGTGGCCATGCAGATGTTCTTTGAAAATACGGAGCAGTATGCGGGGAACTTTGCCAGAGAATCCACCCAAACCGTCACAGGTTCCATAGGTCTTCTACAAGCTGCACTAGGTTCGTTTACTGCAGGTCTGGGAAATGCAGATGCGGATATGACCAACTTAACCCAAAATCTCGTAGATGCTTTTCAGTCAGTTGTTATTAATATTGTACCAATATTAGAAAATGTGGTTACTGCTCTACCTGCAGCAATGGATGCGATCCTTATGGCCATTGGAGACCTTCTGCCAGTTCTTCTTAGTACAGTAACGGATTTATTCAGCCAGGTTCTGGAAACCTTACTGAGCCTACTTCCAGAACTGATTCCAGCAGCTGTAGATGCGGTCATGACAATTGTTGGAGCACTCATTGAGAATTTGCCGCTTTTAATCGATGCGGCTATACAGCTAATTACTGCTCTTGTAGAAGGGTTAGGATTGGCTTTGCCTGAACTGATTCCAGCAATGATTGAAGCAGTCATTTTGATTGCTACCACTTTAATCGATAATATGAGCTTAATTCTGGATGCTGCCTTTCAACTAATTAGTGGATTGGCTCAAGGACTTTTAAATGCACTCCCTACTCTAATTGAATCTTTGCCCCAGATCATCAACAGTATTGTTGGATTTATTACCAGCAATCTACCCAGACTCATTGAAATGGGTGTTCAGCTAACCATTCAACTGGGGATGGGCTTAATCAGAGCCATTCCCCAGGTCGTTGCTCAACTTCCTCAAATCATTACAGCCATAGTTTTAGGTCTCGGTAGAGCCCTCCCTTCTATTGTTGAAGTGGGTCGGAATATCGCAAGAGGTTTATGGGATGGTATCGCATCGATGATTGGTTGGCTTGGTGAGCGCGTAAAAAGTATGGTTAATGGCATAGTAGGCGGTGTCAAAAGGGTACTCGGTATCCGGTCGCCATCAAAAGTATTTGCCGGTATTGGCGCTAACATGAGTGAAGGTATTGGTGAAGGATTTACAGAAGCGATGAGTGGTGTAGAAGATGATATGCAAGGAGCCATACCTACTGATTTTGATCTCGATCTTAATTCTCAAGTATCAGGAAATCTTGGAGGTTCTGAAGGAGCTGTTTTTGATGTGACTATTCCTCTTACCATTGACGGTAATATTTTGACAAGAGTTATTGCACAGCTTCAGTGGAACCAAAATACCGTCACAGTTAGAAACCTTGGTGTGGCAGGGAGTTAATAGAAAGGAGGCGATCCCTTGATTGAAATTTACGCAGGAGCAACCCTGATTCAGTCCGTTAACAAAGTCATCAGCTCAAATATAAGAGAAACCTTAGAGGGTGAATTCACTCTCTCATTTACTGTTATGGCTAAGTCTGCGTTGGCTTTAAAGACAAAGCAAATCGCAAAACTAGATAATCAGTATTTTGAAATTGTCCAGATCGGTAAATCAATTCAAGGAAGCCTCCCTACCTGTTCGGTCCTCTGTGAGCATGTTTCATATCTGCTTAATCACGAAATGTATAATATCACGGAGTTTGATTTTACGGGAGATCCATCTACGGGATTGTCTCAACTCCTTGCGGGTACTCCCTTTTCTGCTGGAGTAGTAGATTTTACCGAAAGCATCACGATGAAAATAAATCAGAAGGTTTCGAGGCGAGCAGCCCTCATGCAGTACATCGCCATCCTTGGTGGCGAGATTGAGTACGATGGCTACAATATCAACATCCGAAGTCACAGAGGAAGCATTGACTATATCCAGGTGATGGGTTCAAAGAATGTCACCGACGTGGCGGTCTCTCATGATTCCAGGGAGAATGCTTCCTCCTATGACATTTCCTTTTTCAAGCTGATGGATTTGGCTGTTGGTGATAATGTTCACATCATCTTCAATCCATTAGGCATTAACGTAAAGACTAGGATCATCTCTCTTGAGTACAATCCATTTTACAGATTCAACATCCGTGTTGAGGTGGGAAGATACAGACCAAGTATCTCAGATACCTTCTATCGCATAGAAAATTCTATTTCTAATGTTGGAAGCTCTGTGGATGATCTTCAAAATCAGGTCTATGACTTAGGCGTTTCCTACACCATTGTAAAAACACTGTCGGTGGTTGATAACAAAATCAATGTGACATATGAAGTGGAAAAAGGTGATACCCATCAGTATCATGCCGAGTACAGCTTCACCACAGATTCCAGTGGCAGGATCACCAGCATCACCCTAGAAGATATTTTCTCAGAGCTTCTCCTTAAAGAGGTCTCTTCACTTCTGATTGATGCTGCAGCCTTTGAAGTAACCTATGCCGATGGCTCAACTGGAAGCTATACTTACTCCACCGATTCCAGCGGAAGAATTACAGCCATTGAGAAAGTTTAAGGAGGAAACCCATGAGCTATGATCGTAATTTTAATAACACCTTGGCCATCTGGACAGCTTTTGGTGGTAGAGGCAGCATTGTCCTTCCTATTCCTACCTTAAGCTGGACCAAGAAGTACTATAACAATTTTGGCTATACTCAATACGGCAGCGAAAGACAAATTAATGTCTATGATAACGGAAACGCTCAGATTGCAGTTTACTATGCTAAAACCCCATACATGTCTTATTGGAACAAGACCACCAAACAATGGACCGTTGTCAGTGTTCCTTGGTGGAGTCATGGGCAGCCTGAGATACTTTATGCTGCGGATGGAGTCTTTATTGCCAAGATCGTGGGCCTTGCTAATATCATTGCATCCTTTGATGGGATTACCTGGCATAACGCTGGGTACTGCGCCGGAGCGCAAAATGCCATGACCTGTGGTGCTTATGATATGGACAGAGGCTCTGGTGTGGTTAGCTGGTGGTATTATAAATCTCCGGTTTACTACAGCTTTGATTCCCTGGAAGAACGAACTGCCTGGACCCTGGTGGGCTCTGATGGAACCTCAGTCCCCATCTTTAAATATCTGACAAGACATAAAGGGAACTTTGTTGGAGTTGTTGGTGGTGACAAATCCATCGCCAGAGCAAGTACATCAAGTCCTGGAAGCTGGGTAACCACCATTCCTGAGGATGTCAATGATACAAGATACATGTTCATTCGTTCTATCAATGGTGTGCTCTTTGTGATGAAGTTCAATTACACCAATGTGGGCGGCACTTATACCTATTATGTGAAGCTCTGCGTGATGAACGATAATGCCACAGAAATTACAGAAACAAATCTCTCCTGGGTAGGCGATCTTGCCAATAACAACATCCCTAATCCAAGGAATATCATCTGGATGCCCGACTGGGGTAAGTTCGCGCTTCTTAAAGAGAGCAGCCTTTGTGTATCCTCTGATGGGGTTACCTGGGAATGCTTGCATCAGCCAGGGTTCACAACGTCCCAATACGATACCTTTGACGGTGCCATGTACATTCCAGGAGATGGCTTCTATGCCAAAGCCAGTGGCTATGTCTATTATGCACCTTACTAATGGAAGCCTACTACTATCAGATTATGATGCCTTTAGCCGGGCGTCTTTTTATATATAAATCTACATGAAAGCGAGGAAATTACATGAGAGATATTTGGACTTTTATTCAAATGGCTTTTGCAGCCATTGGTGGTTGGATTGGCTGGTTTCTAGGAGGTTACGATGGATTTTTATATGCCCTGATCGCCTTTGTGGTGATTGACTATATTCTTGGAGTGATGTGCGCCATTTTAGAAAAGCATCTTTCAAGTGATGTAGGTGCTCGGGGCATTTTCAAGAAAGTAGTGATCTTCTCTCTGGTAGGCATTGCTCACATTATTGACCAGAACATTATCGGAGATGGTGGTGCCATTAGAACTGCTGTTATCTTCTTTTATCTATCCAATGAAGGAATCAGCATCATAGAAAACTCAACAAGAATCGGACTTCCAGTACCTGAGAAACTCAAAGAAATTCTTGAACAGTTAAAAGATGGTGGCGATAAGGATGGAACAAAGCAATGCCTGGCCATCTTGAAGGAGGAGAACAATGAACCTTAAAAAACTAATCTTTACAGAAAATGAATGCTATAAAGTGGGGAGAAAAATCAAACCCAAAGGCATAATGGTCCACAGCACCGGAGCTAACAATCCATATCTTCGTAGATACGTTGGTCCAGATGATGGCATCTTGGGAGAAAACCAGTACAACAATCATTGGAACCAACATAGACCCAGTGGTAGACAAGTTTGTGTCCATGCCTTTATCGGAAAACTTGAAAATGGTACCGTCGCTACCTATCAAACCCTGCCATGGGATCATAGAGGCTGGCATGCGGGTGGAGAGGCCAATGATAGCCATATTGGATTTGAGATCTGTGAAGATAACCTGTCCGATGCAGCCTACTTCAATGCAGTCTACAAAGAAGCTACGGAGCTTTGTGCTTACCTTTGTAAACTCTATGACCTGACGGAGAAAGATATCATTGGCCACTACGAAGGTTATCAAAAGAAAATCGCCAGCAATCATGGAGATCCTCGGCACTGGTTTTCTAGGCATGGTAAGAGTATGGATACATTCAGGGCTGACGTTAAAAAGCTACTTACGACTCCTGCAGCTTCCACGCCACCGACTAAGAAGTTGTATAGGGTTCAGGTTGGAGCTTATAGCGTTAAGTCCAATGCCGAAGCAATGCTGGCCCGAGTAAAAGCTGCAGGCTTTACGGATGCCTTTATTAAAATCGAATAAGCAAGCACTATGCCCTTGGAGGTTTCAAAACTTCTGAGGGCATTATTTTTTTGTAATTTTACAAAACCGTCAGATTTCCATCTCTCCCATGGCTACCAGATAGAGGGGAACAAATAATTACCCTTCAGAAAGAGGTGATGGATATGAAACACAACCTGAAGATCAGTGTTGCAAAAATGCCACAGACAGGCGGAATCGTTACTTGCCGTAATGTCACCGTAAGGGAGCGCATTCTACGTTTCCTCCTTGGAGATAAACAGCGTGTAACAATTCTGATTCCGGGAGATAGCGTCCAGGAACTTGCTATCTGTGAGACTAGGAAAGGAGGAAATGAACTTGAGCAAAGTAAAGTTACTGCTTGATGTGGTAAGCGATATGCGAAGCCTTGCAGACAGCATAGAAGTAGTTTGTAAGGCAATGACGGAAAGTGATGCTACACCTGAAGAAATGCCTGCCACAAAGTCAGACAAAGCAAGAGAGCCGGATATCCCACTTGAAAAAGTGCGTATGGTGCTTGCTGAAAAAAGCCAGCTTGGTTTTACTGCGGAAGTCAGAGCTATTATCGGGAAGTATGGTGCGGATAAGCTCAGTGCAGTTGACAAGGCCTACTATGCTGACATCTTGAAAGATGCGGAGGTTCTTGGCAATGGGTAATCACGCAATACTAT
>LSQX01046574.1_pt1 | contig 10615 bp, 13 predicted proteins | sample 654561 | NCBI WGS metagenome assembly LSQX01 (sample SAMN04489861, study PRJNA283612) | anaerobic digester metagenome | isolation source: 4 biogas reactors fed with cattle manure at either 37C or 55C with and... | place: Denmark: Kongens Lyngby | collected 2014 | reverse complement strand
ATGGCGATGTGTTCCATCAAAACGAAGTTGAACAATCGACCTATAACTTTGAATATGCGCCTGTTGATAAAATGTTTGAACTGTTTGACTTCTATGAAGTAGAAGCGAGCCGTTTAATTGCCGCAGAATTACCATTACCTGCGTATGAACAAGTGATTAAAGCATCTCACTGCTTTAACTTGCTCGATGCGCGTGGTGCAATTTCTGTGACTGAGCGTCAGCGTTATATTTTACGTGTACGCACCTTGGCACGTTCTATTGCTCAAAGTTATGTAGCCGCACGAGCAAAACTAGGTTTCCCAATGGCTGAACCGCATTTACGTGATGAAGTCTTGGCGCAGTTAAAAGCACAAGTTGAAGCGGAAGCTAAAGCGCAAAATACTGAGGAAAGCAAATAATGTCTAAACATACAGTTTTATTTGAACTCGGTTGCGAAGAACTCCCACCGAAAAGCTTAAAAACCTTACGCGATGCCTTACTAGCAGAAACTGAAAAAGGTTTAAAAGAAGCAGGCCTTGCGTTCGATTCGATCGAAGCTTATGCAGCGCCACGTCGCTTGGCACTTAAAATTGTCAATGTAGATGGTGCGCAAGCAGACACCCAAAAACGTTTTGACGGCCCTGCTGTGCAAGCTGCCTATGATGCCGAAGGCAAACCGACCAAAGCGCTTGAAGGCTTTATGCGTGGTCAAGGTATTACGGTTGATCAGGTCTCTACTTTCCAAGCGGGTAAAGTTGAAAAAGTCTGCTATTTAAAAGATGTGAAAGGTCAAAGCCTTGATGCATTATTGCCACAAATTCTACAAACTGCGTTGGACAACCTGCCAATCGCAAAACGTATGCGCTCTGCCGCAAGCCGTACTGAATTTGTGCGTCCTGTTAAATGGGTGGTGTTGCTTAAAGACAACACCGTGGTTGAAGCCACGATTCAAGATCATCAGGCAGCGAATGTAACCTATGGTCACCGCTTCCATGCCCCTGAAGCAATCACACTACAACACGCCAATGACTATTTAGATGCGTTACGTGCGGCCAAAGTCATTGCTTCTTTTGAAGAACGTCAGGCTATTATCGACCAGCAAGTAAAAGCGTTGGCAGATGAGGTCAATGCAATTGCGATTGTGCCTAGCGACTTACGTGATGAAGTGACTGCATTGGTAGAATGGCCTGTTGCACTACGTGCCAGCTTTGAAGAGCGTTTCCTAGCTGTACCACAAGAAGCCTTAATTACTACCATGCAGGACAACCAAAAGTATTTCTGTTTGGTCAATAGCGACAACAAATTACAGCCTTACTTTATTACGGTTTCCAATATTGAGTCGAAAGACCCGACTCAAATTATTGCAGGTAATGAAAAAGTGGTTCGTCCACGTTTATCCGATGCTGAATTCTTCTTTTTGCAAGACCAAAAGCAACCACTTGCATCACGCAAAGAAAAATTGGCCAACATGGTTTTCCAAGCGCAATTGGGCACACTTTGGAACAAGTCTGAACGTATTGCCAAATTGGCTGTTGCTTTAGCACCAATTACAGGTGCAAATCCGCAGGATGCTGAAAAAGCTGCTTTGCTTGCAAAATGTGACTTAACGTCTGAGCTTGTGGGTGAATTCCCAGAACTACAAGGGATTGCGGGAACTTATTACGCACGTCTTGAAGGTGAAAATAACGAAGTTGCAGAAGCATTGGGTGAACAATACTTACCTAAATTCGCTGGCGATGTACTTCCAAAAACCAAAACAGGCACAACCATTGCCCTTGCAGACCGTTTAGACACGCTCACAGGTATTTTTGGTATTGGTCAAGCACCTACAGGTTCTAAAGATCCATTTGCATTGCGTCGTTCTGCCATTGGTATTTTACGCCTTGTGACTGAAAACGGTTTAGATGTTTCAATTGAAGACTTAATCAAGCTAGCTTTGGCTGCTTATGGCGATGTATTGAAAGATCACGACAAGACTTTGGCAGATGCTGTTGCATTCCTTGAAGGTCGTTACCGTGCTAAATATGAAGACCAAGGCGTTGCGGTAGATGTGATTCAAGCTGTTCAAGCTTTATCACCAAAATCTCCACTTGATTTTGATAAGCGTGTGAATGCAGTCAATCACTTCCGCGCCTTGCCTGAAGCGGCTGCATTGGCGGCTGCAAACAAGCGTGTTGCCAATATTTTAGCAAAAGAAGCTGCGCCTGAAGGTGCTGTGGTTGAAGCAAACTTGGTGGAAGATGAAGAAAAAGCATTATTCGCTGAACTTGCAAAAATCACACCTGTGGTTGGGCCATTATTGGCGGCAAAAGATTACACCACTGCACTTTCTCAGTTGGCAGCATTGCGTGCGCCAGTAGATGCGTTCTTTGATAACGTGATGGTCATGGCTGATGATGCTGAATTGAAAGCCAACCGTTTACGTTTACTGGCACAGTTACGTGGCTTATTTACACGTGTTGCAGATGTAAGTGTGTTGCAGCACTAAAGTCTTAATTGCTTGTAAAATAAAAGAAACCCCGCTATTTTGATAGTGGGGTTTCTTTTAGAGGGAATAATGAGCAAACTTTCTCAACCACAACGTGTATTTGAGCTATTAAAACGGTCACCATTACAAAAATTTAAAGCACGCGAGATTGCTGAAGGCATTGTGGCTTTATTTCCTGAAGATTATGTAGAAAAACGACAAAACCCGCGCTTCCAAACCAATGAAGATATGATTCGTCAGGTTTTTACTGAAATTGGCGCGATCAAAGATAGTATTCTGAAACTATCACCTTATATTCATGTCCAAGATAAACCAAGACCTCGTGTGTATTGGTTCGACCCAAATAATCGCTCCGAGCGTTCAGAGTCTTTTACCAATCAAGAAGTGACTGTAATAGAAAATATTGAATATACAGAAGCAAACCTACCTGTGATCAAAGCAGATCATTTATCCGAGCATGATTTATATCCAATTTTAATTGAGTTTTTAAAATTAGAGCTTGGCTTATATTGCCTTAGAATTGATGAAAAACGCTCTAAAAACTCACGCGGTCAAAACGGCAACCAATGGTTACACCCCGATATTGTTGCTATGCAACCTTTAGATAGACATTGGCATGAATTGGTGAAAACCTGTGTAATACATGGCTCAGGTCAAAATGTGCGTTTATGGTCATTTGAAGTAAAAAAAGAGCTCAACGGTTCTAATATTCGCAGTAGCTTTTTCCAAGCAGTCAGTAATTCCAGTTGGGCAAATGAAGGCTACCTTGTGGCTACATCTATTTCAACAAGTGAAGTTGAGGAAGAACTACGCATGCTTTCTGCCTTGCATGGCATAGGTGTGATTTTACTAAACCCAGAAAATCCAACAGAAAGCGAAATACTATTACCCGCTCGACGACGTTCTGAAGTCGATTGGCAATCAATTAATAGAATATTGACTGAAAATTTGGATTTTAAGAATTTTATAGAATTAGTGTCGATTTACTATCAGACTGGACGTATCCGTTCACAAGATTGGAATCATTAATCGGTAGGCATTTTACTCTAGATTCCCTATACTCAACCTAACAACACTCAACAAGAAAACAAGCTTATGAAACTTAAAACACTCATTTTATCGGGTTTAACTTGCCTTTCTCTTAGTGCGTGTACCTCTGCACCTGTTATTCCGCAGCTCACAGCAGGTGTTTTACAAGAAGTGAAAAACATTGAAGTTTACCCAGACACCGTAAACAACAGTGCAAAACTCACTAAATTTATTGATAAATGCGTTATTGAATTTACAGGTACACTCAAGGCAGGTCGCTCAATCGAGCAATGGGCATTTAAAGGCAACACCTTAATTTCAGCAGGTTCTGCAACTTTTGCCCAAGACGGCACCAGCACTGCACAGCACTTTGACTTGCACGATGCTACGGTACAAAAAAACTTCATTACCTTGCGCAGTCACTTTCATAAAGATGCACTTGCACAATGCAACTAATTTAAAACGAAACTGAATGTATCCTGATGTAGCAAGATTGTGTGACTTTTAACACAAACCCGCCATCTTCAGATATTTCAAATTATGATAATCATGCAGTGCAGTCCAATACTGCCCTGCTTTAAAACTCTCCAGAGTAACAAGACCCACAAATTATTGTGGGTCTTTCTATTTATGCTCTGCTTATGATCTGCATAAATTGCACTTAGAAACACCAAATGATTCAAACGCATGTTCAATCGTCACCCGAAAGACAATTAAACTTGCGAGAAGCAAACAGTATTTGTCATGTATTCTTTATACAATCCTCAACAACATCACCACATAGCGCGTGAAGGTTGTAATTTTAAGATGGGTACTGCCAAGAATCCTCATCTACATTCAAGCTTTCAGTAGCCACCACACTGCGTATTTAAAGAGGCCAACACATGAATAAAATCAGTTTCGGTATTGCCATTGGATTATTGCTCAGCAGTGCTGCTGTATATGCACAAAACAGTTCTGAACCTACACAAGACAATCAAAGCCACAAACCGATTCGCCCTTATGCAGACAACCCGAATTTATTACATGTCTGGGCTTATAAAACTCAGGAAGGTGTAATTCAGGCTGCACAAAAAGTAGGTGAAGTCACAGAAAAAGGCATTGAGAAAATTCGCCCATCTGCACATCAGGCTTTAGACAATGCCAAAACTTTGGGCAGTCAGGGTGCAGCGCAAGCCAAGCAAACAGGGCAGCAACTGGCGGGTCAGGTCAACAATAAAATTCAGGAAACCAAAGAAGTGATTACAGGGCAAAGTGATCAAGCCGTGCCGATCTATCAAGCGCCATTAAGTACACCATCACAAAATGTAACGCCTGCGCCAACCACTACAACGCCACAGACACAGGAAGCACAGACTCAGGCTGCCCCAAGTGACGAATCTGAAGAAGAAATTAAAGTGATTAAACTATAAAAATATTGGGTTGATGATTTGCTTTAAAATTATAAAAAAAGCCTGCAATTATTCTGCAGGCTTATTCATGTGAAAACGAATAGAGTTTTGTATTTGTCGGAACACATATAGGCCTAGCCCAAGTAATACCAACACAGCTAAAGCAAAGAATAAATAGGCTTTAGGCTCTGGCGCATCGACAAAAGCCGTTGCAGATACAATTAAACTGAACAACAAAACAAGCACAGCAGGCATTAACAACTTGGTCATACACACTACCCTTGGAATGATCAATAAAACAAGGTTTCAAGACCATCTTAGCCCAATAGCAAAACAATACAAGTGTCTAAAATTTAAACTCTATAAATTAAGGCTTTAAAACTTTGCAAACTACTGTTCAAGTTCTAGGGTAAATTTGGCAGTATCTGGTAAATCTTCTACAAAGTCGTTGCCGCCAAACTCATCGCTGCTCAGGTTTAAATCCTTATAACTCAAGACAAAATAGTCGCTATATTTTTTCAGTATTAAGGGATGCATGCCTGCCGCAAGCGCATCTTGCTCTTTGCATAATTTCATGACATGACGATCATTCATACTAATTAAGTAGCGCTCATCGTTTAGATAAATTTGTACCAAGCCACTGCCTTTGGCATAAATCGGAATCAAAAATTTATGGTTTAAGGCAATTGCATTTGCTGCATAGCTCTCAATTTTTTGGCTGATGATGTTAAACACCAAACCATGACCAAAATAATCGAGCAATACATTCCGATTTTCATACGGTAACTGGATTTGCAGACCCAATTTGTTTAGGTCGTGCTGATCGACCTGTTTATTGCTCAATAAAGAACGAATCAGGTTTTGTTTCAGCTTGGCATCAAAGAAATTACTGTCTAGCTGTAAATTGTTGTATTTTAAAATACGACCTAAAGACCAACGGTGATTCGGTAAGACATTTTCAATCACTTTACGGTAGTAAAACTTACTGTTCTTTTTCACCTTGCGAATTTTTTGGTAAAAAAACGGCGCATCAAAAGGATGGGTCAAAAAGTCATTTAATAATTCTGAGTTAGCCAAAATCGCAATCGCATCATGCCCTGTAAATGGCAAATGCAAGGTATGTAAATGCGGAATTAATGGCTGTATTTTTAAATAATGCCCACGATCTTCTGGATAGTATTGGTCATAAACCACAATATATTCACGCTGTGCCGATACATCCTGCGCTTGAATACGCATATTGGCATTCACATCGGCATGGTAAAACATATTGTAGCGTGCGTCGTGAATATCTTCAGGGTCAATCGAGTACTGCGGCACCAAAGCCACAATGCGGTTTAAATCCAGTAAATTAGAATACTTAATTGCCGCATAGCCTCCCATAGAGCCGCCATAGCCGACACGGACTTTAAACGGGGTAATGAGCTCTTGAATGGCTGCCAACATGGCACGCATAGATGCTTCAGGAAACCATGATTTTTCCTTTGGCATCACCCCAATCACATTAAAATGAAACTTTTCCAGTGATTTTTCGGCGTTAATAGACGTTCCTTTGGCACGAGTGATTAAATCGCCAAAAGAAAAAATCAGCTCCTGAGATGAGCCTTTCATGAAAATAGCGCGGATATGTCCGTCTTCAAAAATTATGTGTTTGTCCATTCCCACACCGGCGCCAAGGCGCTGAATTAAACCGTTACTTTAAACTTGAATACACGTTACGCAAGTTCAAAAGTGAATATGTTATTTTATAGATGCACAGCAGATTAAAAATCGCAAAATATGACACAATCTCTACATCCTGCCGCACAACAAGGCTTTGGTTCTGGTGCAAGCCTATACCAACAAGTTCGCCCCAGTTACCCGCAAGAAGTCGATACTTTCCTGCAAGATCAGCTCAAAGTTCTACCCAATAGCCATATTGTAGACTTGGGTTCTGGCACAGGAAAGTTCCTGCCGCATTTGCTCAAACTAACAACGCAGCTTACAGCAGTTGAACCCATTGCTAGCATGTTAACTGAATTACGCCAACTTTACCCACAAGTTGCAACCGTTCAGGCACGAAGTGAGCAATTGCCCTTGCCTGCCCAATGTGCTGATTTAGTCAGCTGCGCACAATCTTTTCATTGGTTTGCCAATCTACAAAGTTTAAAGGAAATTCATCGTATCTTAAAACCTCAAGCTCACTTGTTACTCATCTGGAATCAGCGTGATATTTCAGTGAATTGGGTCAATGCCCTCGCAGAAATGATTCTCCCTTTTGAGGGCGATACACCACGCTTTCACAATCAAGACTGGCGTCAGGTCTTTGCAGATACAGATTTATTCCAACTTTGCCACGAACAGCAATTTCACCACAGGCATGTTGGCACAGTCGAGCAAGTGGTTTCCAAGCGTCTACTCTCGACCAGTTTTATCGCTGCAATGCCTGCCGCTCAGCAACAACAACTCAAAACACAATTTGAACAATTGATACTGGAATACACGGGGCTACATGCGCAAGATACAATTGAATTTCCTTATTGTACCCATGTGTTTATCTATCAAAAAATTGGGTAAAAACCAAGCCATAAAAATCAACCGAAAATGGAGCACATTTCAATGCAGATTACTTTCAAACACGTCCTTGCTCCCATGCTCATCGGTCTAGCTTTTGGCCTAACTGCCTGCGAACAAAAAAATGTTGAGCATGCCGACCAACTCAGCCCTGAAGATCAAATCATGCAAAATCAGGTCGAACAGGCTGCGATTCAGCCCTTTGAAATGACCACAGATGACCCGCATGACATTCAATTGCTGAGCGATTATGAACAGCGCCATGAACAAATGAGTGAAGATATGTTAGATGAATTGGAACGCTTGCATGAAGCCAAGCAACTTGATGCGGCCTTTGCACAAAGCCGCTTGCATGACAATATGCAATCTGCCTTAGCCATGCTGAAAGACTTAGATTTAAAAACCCCTCAAGGGCGCTATATTCAAGGTTTAATGAGCAATTATTGGGAACAACAAGCAGCTTATCTAAGTAGCCAAACGTCTACAGCAGCTTATCCAATCCGTGCAGAACAGCGCCAGCAAGGTTTGCAAGATTTATTGCAAGCACAGCAACAACTTGAACATTGGCGTGAGCAATATCCTCAGCTTGATGAATAATGCATTTTAGGGATGCTGCTGTAAATACTGATGTACCCCTTCAGCAGCAGCACGGCCAGTGGCAAAACAGGCTGTCAGCAAATAACCACCTGTCGGAGCATCCCAATCCAGCATTTCACCACAAAGAAAAACCTGAGGATTAGAATTTAACTGTAATTGCGCCGACAATACCTCACGCTTCACCCCGCCCGCACAGCTAATTGCTTCTTCAATCGGTCGAAAGCCTGTTAAAGGCACTTTTAGTTTTTTAATCTGCTGCGCCAATCGTTGCGGTTGTTGCCAAAGTGTTTTATCCACTAGTTCACGTACAATCGCAGCCTTTGCGGCATCTAGCCCCGCCTTGCGCCATACATTGCTTAACGACTGTTTTTTAGAAGGTTGTAACTTTTGACTGAGTTGCTCAATGCTTAAATCGGGCAATAAATCTAAATATAACTGCATTGGTCGCTGTGCTTGCTGTAACTGTCGCAACGCACGCCCCTGCTTATAAATCAAGCCACTTTCCAGACCATAATGGCTAATCACAATATCGCCCATGCTCGGCTCAGTACCTTCCACCCATGCCTGCACACGTTTTAAAGGCTGCCCCAATACAGGCTGCATATAGCTCGACCAGTGACATTCCACCCCAGCATTGCTGGCTTGAAAAGGCTGAATTTCATTGGCAGACAACCAACGCTGCCATGCACCATCGCTACCCAGTTTTGACCAAGATACCGCACCGCATGCCATCACAATTGCAGCAAATTGCTGCTGCTCAGTTTGTACCTTAGTTAAATTTAAAATACTGAGTTGATTGTGTTTTAAATCACACACCTGATGTCGATAATGAAATTGCACACCTGCATCGGCTAAACGCTTTAACCAAGCACGCAGTAAAGGGGCAGCTTTCATTTCTTGTGGAAAAATCCGCCCCGATGAACCTACATAGGATTCAATCCCTAAACCCTGCATCCAGTTTTGAATCCATGTGGCATCCCATTGCTGAATCCACGGCGCCAACCATTCTGCCTGATCATAACGCTGAATAAATTGTGCAACTGGTTCGGCATGTGAAATATTCAGCCCCGTTTTGCCTGCCATCAAAAATTTACGTGCTGCCGAAGGTTTTTGCTCATAGACATGCACCTCATAGGCATACTGACTCAGCACTTCGGCAGCCATTAAGCCAGCAGGGCCTGCACCAATAATTGCAATGCGCTGTTTCATGCCTATTTACTCAGCAACTGAGCTTGAGTCTGCGGAAGATTTTGTTTCAACTGTTTCAGCAGGCATTAAAACTGGCTGCTGTCCCTGTAAAGGCTGAAAATCATCAAAACGAGTTTGATAACCTGCTGGCTTAGTGATACGCAATTCCTGACAACGCTCGCCACGGGCTAAATATTTAATTTCAAAATGGGTACGTGCCGAATCTGTAGGTACATCTTGCTGAATAAACGGCAGTTTCCACACCTCAATCAACTGCTGCTGTGCTTCTGCGATATATTCAGGAATATTACTGACCAAAGTAATACTGCCGCCTGTTTGTAGGCGTGACAGTAAAAACTCAAAAAACGGCATATTCAACCAACGCTGCGTGGCGTTATGCGGTTCTGGGTTCGGATAAAGAATAAAGAACTGTGCCACTTGTGCAGGGAATAAAGCATGCACAATCCATGGAATCGCATCGGCATGAACAATCTGTAAATTCTGCTGACCTTCCAGCTGATGCTGTTTTTGCATCGCCAAAAATTTTTCACGGGTGCGTTCAATTGCAATCAACTTGTGCTCAGGATACTGCCCGCTAAACAATAGGGCGTGTTTGCCTTTTCCTGCCCCAATTTCTACACAAACCGATTCATTGGCAATGGCTTGAAAATCACGAGGGGCATGCATACGCTGTGCTTGAAATTGACGAATTGGCATAATCAGATCAAACTTACAAAATTCGGCACAAGTCTACCAAGTCAGGTGCTATTTGCCTAATCCAATCCTGCATTTTTCATTTGGAGTTGATCATGCCACGCACTTTTCCTTGCCCACGTTGTGGCGAACCTTCGCAATGGGAAAATAATCCATTTCGTCCCTTTTGTTCCGAACGTTGCAAGCTCATTGATTTAGGTGCATGGGCAAATGATGAATACAGACTGCCAACGCAGGATGCGCCTCAAGCAGAAAATTCTGAAGAATAAGCAATAAATTACCACGCCAAATATTGCCTAAAACTACACGCAGTTTCATGGAATTTTTCACATTTTTAGAAAAATTGCTCAAAACTTAGTTGTTCTATAATTGCTTTCAGCAGAAATAGCACAGGTTATACTTTGCACTGTTCGTGACTCCGTCACTGCACATAACAATAAAGAAAGCAAAAAATAACCTAGGAACATCTCACCATGGAAATCATGTTAAAAGGAATTGTAATGCTGTGTATTTTACTGTTCCTTAAAATGTATTCAAACATACTCAAGGACTAATTCGCACTCTGTTAATGTCTTGTTGCCAAGCGTGTAACTAGAGCCTGAGTCGGTCAGTTCCGACTTGTAGCGGTCAGTCCGTTCTTGCAATATACGCTTTACAGTTTTGTAAGGCGTATAAC
>LSQX01151154.1_pt1 | contig 10616 bp, 8 predicted proteins | sample 654561 | NCBI WGS metagenome assembly LSQX01 (sample SAMN04489861, study PRJNA283612) | anaerobic digester metagenome | isolation source: 4 biogas reactors fed with cattle manure at either 37C or 55C with and... | place: Denmark: Kongens Lyngby | collected 2014 | reverse complement strand
TGATGTGTATATGAGACAGTGCTAATACCATGCTCGACAGCTTTTTCTACAAACTTACGTACAACATCATCTGGATAGTGTTTGTATCCTAGTATATTTTGTCCACGTAGTAGCATTTGTAGTTTTGTGTTTGGCATACTAGCCTTAATTTTACTAAGTCTTTCCCATGGATCCTCACCTAAAAATCTAAGGCAACTATCAAAAGTAGCACCACCCCAGCATTCAACTGAGTAATATCCGGCCTTATCCATTATTGGTAAAGCTGCGGCAAAGTCATCGTATTTAAGTCTAGTTGCGATTAAAGATTGGTTAGCATCGCGTAAAACAGTTTCGGTAAATAAAACCTTTTTCATAGCATCCCCCTTGAAAACAAACATTACAAAAAATATAACATATTTAGTAAAATAACTCAATATGAGAAGGGTATAAAATCGCCAATTTTAACCGGTGTTTTTTAGTATATAAGACCATAGAATTGGAAAGGCAATAAGACTTAAGGTTTCATAAACTTCAAACCATAACTGTCTAGGTAGGTAATATGATATAATATTTAAGCACTAGTAACTGTTTGGCTAATGAGAGGAGCAAATATATTAGCTGAACGTGTTATGTCTTTTAGAGGATTGTTTAAAGTATTTGGGAGGCTTTAAATGAAAAAAGTCTTAGCTTTATTGTTTATTTTTTTAATTGTACCAATACTTTTAGTGTTTACAGCATGCGACAAACCAAATGACTGGCTTCCACCTGTGCTAAGGACTAGTACTTTGGCTCGACCTGAAACTAATCTTGAGTTTTGGATTGCAGAAAATGTTGATAATGTTGATTTTTCGTCGCATACACAAAAACATGTATACACTAAAAGCCCAGCCTCATACTATTATGGTATGGAATACGCGCCAACTATTGATGAAAACGGCAAACAAGTTGATCCCGAACATTGTGTTATTTACACTATAACTCCATATCCTGATTATATGAACAAGGAAAAACATATTACTTATATACATATTACCGATCCAGAAATAGAACTTTATGGCTTTTCATTAAAAAGTTCTTGTGCGGATTTTGAAACGATTATGAAAAAAGAAGGATGGGAAATCACTGAAAAGTATGAGTTTTACCGCACGGCGACAAAGGGGAAATATTCTATTACTTTTACAAGAAACGAGATTAGAATTCGTGTTGATGTTAGAAATGAACTAGGAATAAAATGGTAAATATCTTTTTAGTATATCACTTGCATTTAAATATAACGTTTTAGCATTTACATTTTTGCGTTAATTTTGCATAATTAAAGCGAGCGTGTAATTAATGCGCTATAAGTTGTCAATAAAACATTCAAAATACTAGTACGGAGCTAACTATATAATAGTCAAGCATAAAATGGAATAAATGAATGTATACAACTAATGTTGCTAACCATTTACTCTGGTTAAACTCAAACAACATTATTATACGAGGGATAAAATGACAGATTTAGAAATTGCAGCAAAACATCAGACGAAACCAATTGAAGAGATAGCTAAAACTCTTGGCGTAGATAAAGAAAATATTGAACCATACGGAAAATATAGGGCAAAAATAACTACTAAATACGATGAAAATCCTAAAAGTGAATTAATACTAGTAACTGCGACAAATCCAACCCCATATGGCGAAGGCAAAACTACTATTTCCATAGGTCTAGCGGATGGGTTATCCAGAGTTGGTAAAAAAACCTGTTTAGCTTTGAGAGAGCCATCGCTCGGTCCTGTATTTGGGATTAAAGGTGGAGCAGCAGGTGGTGGATATTCACAAGTAGTACCAATGGCAGATATTAACCTTCACTTTAATGGAGACTTACATGCTGTAACGGCTGCAAATAATCTGCTTTCTGCACTAATAGATAACCACATTATGCAAGGAAACGCCTTGGAAATAGAGGAGGTTATCTGGAGGAGATGTATGGATATGAACGATAGGGCACTAAGGCAAATAGAAGTAGCATTGGGCGAGAAGAATGGAGTGCCAAGAATGGATGGATTTGATATAACAGCTGCAAGTGAAGTTATGTCAATATTTTGTTTAGCAACCAACTTAAAGGATTTAAAGAGAAGGCTTGGGAACATTGTTGTTGGATACAACAAGTCTGGCGGTGAGGTATATGCTAGAGAACTAAAAGCAGAAAATGCAATGACTATACTTTTGTCTGATGCTTTGTATCCTAATATGGTCCAAACACTCGGTGGAACACCAGCACTAATTCATGGCGGTCCTTTTGCAAATATTGCTCATGGATGCAATACAGTTATTGCAACAAAAACTGCTATGACACTAGCTGATTATACCGTAACAGAGGCAGGGTTTGGTGCTGATTTAGGCGCTGAAAAGTTTATGGATATTAAATGTAGAAAGTCTAACTTAACTCCTTCGGCAGTTGTTATAGTGACTACAGCAAGGGCGTTAAAGTATAATGGCGGCGTTGCAAGAGAAAATATAAATAGTGAAAATATTGAGGGACTTAAAGCAGGTCTATGTAACTTAGAAAAGCATATTGAAAACGTTCAAAAGTTTGGCATAACTCCAGTAATTGCTATTAACAGGTTTACAACCGACACTGAAAAAGAACTAGATATAATTAAAAAAGCTGCTGAAAAGTTTGGCGCAACGGCAGTTGTTGCAGAAGCTTGGGCAAAAGGTGGCGCAGGTTGTGAAGAGTTAGCAAAAGAAGTAATAAAAGCTTGTGAAAATAAAAAGACTTTTAACTTCTTATATTCCGAAAATTTAAGTGTTATAGAAAAATTAGAAAAAATAGCTAGTGAAATTTATGGTGCAGGAAGTGTGGTTCTAAGCGACAAGGCAAAAGAAGATCTAAGGCATATAGAAAAAAGTGGAAAATACAGTAAGTTCCCAGTTTGTGTAGCAAAAACACAATACTCACTGTCTGCTGATGCGAAATTACTCGGTAGGCCTGAAGGTTTTGCTTTAGAAGTTAAAGAGCTAAAAATCAGGGGTGGGGCAGAGTTCATAGTAGCGGTATGCGGCGCGATTATGTTAATGCCAGGACTTTCTAAAGAGCCAGCAGCCATTAAAATGACCATCGATGAAAATAGAAACATAGAAGGATTGTTTTAAATAAAACAACCAGAATTTTAACTAATTAACAAAATTTTATGGAAAACAAGCACGTGATGACGTGCTGTTTTTCTGTGCATCAACTAGCGGAGTTGTCTTACGCGAGGTCTTGACAAAGGCGAACTTTTCGACTAAAATAAAATTACACTTTGATTTAGTCGGGGGTCGGTAGTTTTATGTATATAAAGAGGCATGTAGAAGATGTTGTGAAAAAGGCATCAAAAATGTTTTCAGCCGTGTTAATAACGGGGCCTAGACAAGTTGGTAAAACAACGCTTTTAAAAAACTTGCTTGGCGATTTGGAGTATATTTCTTTCGATGATCCAGTTGCTCTTATGATAGCAAAAGAAGAGCCTGGTAATTTTTTTCAAAAACATTCAACACCTCTTATTGTTGACGAGGTCCAATATGCTCCAGAGCTTTTTCCATACATAAAAATGATAGCTGACAGGAGTGGAAAAACAGGACTTTTTTATCTGACTGGCTCACAGTCATTTCATTTAATGAAAAAAGTTACAGAAAGCATGGCTGGTCGAGTAGGAATTATTAGTTTACAAGGGCTTTCGCTCAGAGAGGTTCACGGTGTCGGCTACCATAAACCATTTGTTCCGACAGAGGAATATATTTCTGAGAGAAGTAAATATGTCGTAGATATTGGTTATAATGAGATATTTAAACGCGTATATAAAGGGCATATGCCAGCACTAGAAGATAGCGAAAAAGATATAGAACTTTTCTATGAAAGTTATTTAAGTACGTATATTCAAAGAGATGTAAGAGATTTAACACAAGTAGGCAATCTTAGTGATTTTGTTAGGTTTATGACTGTAGTCGCTGCAAGGACAGGACAAATGCTTAACTATAACGATATTGCTAGAGATGTGGGTGTTAGTGCTCCAACAATTAAGAGTTGGCTTTCAGTACTTGAAGCATCTGGTATTGTTTATTTATTACAACCATATTTTAATAATGTCACTAAGAGAGCGATTAAAACTCCAAAGTTATATTTTTTAAATACTGGGCTAGCTGCACATTTGACAAGATGGTCAACCCCAGAAACCTTGGAAAGAGGAGCAATGGCAGGGGCTTTTTTTGAAACATTTGTAATTAGTGAAATACTAAAGAGTTATTTTAATGCAGGAATCACCAATGCTCCATTATATTATTATAGGGATAAAGATAAGCGTGAAGTTGATTTAATAATAGAAACAAATGGCATACTACATCCAATAGAGATTAAAAAGACAGCTAATCCCAGTAGTAGAGATATATCAAACTTTTCAGTACTAGATAATTTAGGTGATGTAAAACGAGGGTCAGGTGGAATTATTTGTACATACCAAGAAAAAAGGAAAATAGGTTTAAATGATTACATCATTCCTATCTCATACATTTAATGCACTTCGGGGAGTTGTGAAATCCGTAAATTTGTAGTTCCGTAAGGGACAAGCACTAATCTTTCATATTCGTTATTATTGTCTTTTACTAAGCTGACTCTGTCGCATTGATTGTTTTTAACTTTCCATTCAACTCTCTTTCCGGTGACCTCGACTGCAATGTTAGGAGTTCCAAAAGGCAGCTTTGATGAACTGTCCATAGTTTTAATTATTGCGTCAGAAAGATCTGATTTAATCCCATATCTCCATTCCGAAGCGGGCTTCATCTCTCTATTTGAAAACCTTGATGCGCCCATTTTTATATTCTCTTTTATTGGTAATGCCATTAATAAAGGACCATAGAAAACAGATATTGATGAGTCAGGATTTCTTTTTGTTCTTAATTTGAAGTTATATTCTATTTTATATTCTTCATTAGCAGATACGTGGAGCAATATCTCATCATCAAAGAAGTCTTTGCTATTTACACGTATGCTTGTTACAAATTCTGGGCGTTGGATAAGTATGTTAAAATTTCCTTTATTTACTTTAATTGTCGCACTGTTTCGGAAGGGGTATTCAGAGTCAATAGATAGAGATACTTCCTCATCGTTAAGAACTGTATTTATCTGAGAGGCGAGTGGGGCGACTAAAATTAAAGTATTATCTTTTGTAAATGCTATGTGCTCTACAAACTTTGGAAAGCCTTGATGCATGTTTGAAAGGCAGCATGCATAATTGGGTTTAAGGCCATAGATATTTGCTTTGTTGTATGCGTCATACCATGTTCTTTTAGCGGTAGTTGCAGAAATCTGATTTGTTTGTTGGACATATTGATGAGAGCACATGTCAGGAGTAAAAGTTGCAGGGAATGCATTATATGCCCATTTTTCAAGAAGATCAGCCCAGAACCTATCTCCAGTTATTTCATAGTTTTTCTCTGCGCTAAACATACTTTCTGCAACAGTGCACAGCTCCGTTCCTTGGAATGCTTCGACTCCACTTAAATGCTCATCGCAGGTAAACAAAGATATTGCAGTTCCGTTTTTACTCATGATTTTATTAAATCCGTTTTTAGCAATGCTCATTTTATTGTTTTCATTCGTAAAGAGTGCTTCATATGCTGGATACTTCAGAGCCATTGCAATATTTACTCCATGAGTAGCGTGATAGAACTGATTAAATAAATTCTGTTCTCTCTTTTCAGTCTTTTCTTTTTTCCTTTCTTTTATGCCTAGAATGTTTCTAATAAAGTCAGGGGCATAAAAGAGAACTTTTTTGATATTAACTTTATTAGATGAATAATAGTTTTTGGATGCTTCGGGCCAGCGTAAATTAGCAAATTCACCTACCCAGTCAAAACGATATTTAAGAATCTTGCTAGCAAGTTCTTTTAATTCTTCTAACTTTGTTTTTTCATATAGCCACTTAATTCCAATTAGCTCTTCGCAAGCTCTTACGGCTGCCCAGCTAAATAAGGGTCTTTCCTCAATGTTTTTATTCATATAATGATAGTATTTTGTCAAAAATGGAATAACCCTCTCATCATTAGATGCTTCAAAGTAATCTGGTAGCATTTTGGTGACAACCATTCTTGGCCACCAGTCTTTATTTTTTTTAGGCCCGAAAAAACCTTCTGCATCTTGCGAGTCTAAAATCGAATCAATCCAAAGATAGGTCAGCTGGAGTAGTTTATCGTCTTTTAGTAGGAACGCAAGGGGCATTAATCCATCGACATAGTATGGTCCTCTTTCCCAGCTTTCTCCGTTTCCGCCAAGCCATGCTGACTTTTTAGATAAGTCTCGAAACAAATCCATGACATTTCCCGAAAGTCCATCTCCTTGTACTTCCAGCTGTCTCTTAAGCCAACCTTTGGGCTCGATATTTCCTAATGGGATTTTTTTGAACTTAGAATCTAACATAAATCCTCTATTATTCTTTTTATAAATTGATTATATCAAAAAATATATTTATTATCATTCACGAAAGTATTCTGTTTGTGACGACGCTTCTTAAGGATAAAGTGAAAAATATAATTGGTTTTAGAGCTTTTCATATTACAACTAATGATAAGGTAGATATATCACATAATAATGCTAGCTTTTCTCAATCAAAATAAAAACATAAAATATTGATATACCCTGGTAATTATGGTATTATAATGAAAAGTAGAGCCCATTTGGGCTCAAATATTCAAAGCGGTGGCGAGATGGAAATAAAAAGAGATTATTATTTAAATCAACTAATTGCATATAAATTTGATGGATTAGTTAAAGTTATAACTGGTCTTAGGCGTTCTGGTAAATCTTATTTGCTAAATAAAATTTATCGAAATCATTTACTGGCAAGCGGTATCACAGAAGACCAAATTATTTCAATTGAACTAGATTTAGCAAAAGACATAAAGTACAGAAATCCTTTGGAATTAGCTTCTTATGTAAGAGGCATTGTGTCTAAAAAAGATAAGCCTTTCTATTTATTCATAGATGAAATTCAAATGAGTGATGTTGTCGCTAATCCATATAATCCAGACGGTGCTAAAATTTCGTTTTATGATGCATTAAATGATCTAAATAGCATAGCCAATTTAGATATTTATGTTACTGGGAGCAACTCAAAGTTATTATCATCAGATATTTTGACGCAATTTAGAGGGCGTGCTAGCGAGATAAGAGTACATCCGCTGAGCTTTTCGGAATATTTTTCTGCTGTTGGGGGAGACTCTTTAGTAGCTTTTAATGACTACTCAGTTTATGGCGGTATGCCACTCATTATTTCTAGACCTAATGATGCCGCAAAAATGCATTATTTAAAATCGCTATTTAGCGAAGTATACATAAAAGATATTGTTGAAAGAAGAAAAATTGAAAGGCAAGATGTTTTAGAACATATTATAGATTTGCTTTGTTCGTCTATAGGTTCTTTAACTAATCCTAATAAACTTCGTAATACACTAAAATCCAAATTAAATACAGACGTATCTTCAAACACAATAAGAGCATATATAACACATTTACAAGATGCATTTTTATTTTCTGAAAGTAAAAGATATGATGTAAAAGGGAAGTCGTACTTTGATTTTCCTAATAAATATTATGCAGAAGATATTGGATTAAGAAATGCGCGACTTGGATTTAGGCAACAAGAAATCACTCATATTATGGAAAATATCATCTATAACGAACTAATCATTAGGGGTTTTTCAGTCGATGTTGGGGTGGTACATGAAAGGGTAGTAAACAATAATGCTAATTCTGTAAGGCTGCCAAGAGAAATTGACTTTGTCGCCACCTTGGGAGGGAAAAAGGTGTATATACAATCTACATATATTATTGATAATGAAGAAAAACAACACATTGAAAAAAGGCCTTTTTCTCTAATCCAAGACTCATTTCCTAAAATAATAATACGTAGAGATGTTGGAAAAAGATGGTATGATAACGATGGTATATTGCATATCAATATAATAGATTTCCTGCTAGATAAAACTGTCATTTAATAGAAATCATATAGTCGCAAATATAATAGCGCTATAACAAAAAAGCCACCGCTTGAAGACTTTAACAAGGGTTTTTATGAAAATAAAACTCATTAGTTAGTTATTTAACTTACCAGAATATTTTATACATTTAGATAAGAGTTTATAAATTATATTTAACGTGAATAGTCTACATTGTATTTTATTTTTCATGATAGAGATAATTGCTATTGACAACTTTATTATAACAGGATATAATCAGATTACCTGATGGGTAATCTAATGTTTTGCAAGAGGTTCTTTCTTGAGAGTTATATACAAAGATGCTAAAGTTAAAGAAATTTGCAATGATTTGAAGAAAGCTATGAAGTTTTTTGGTGGTCAAAAAGCGTTGGCGATTTCTTTGCTTTCGAGAATAAATGCGCTAAATCAAGCGGAAAATATAAAGGATATCATTGTGCAGAAACAAATGCGCTTTCATAAGTTGATTAATAAGGGAAAAGGAAAAAATTTTGATGGTTTTTTCGCAATTGACGTTAAAACAATTCGAGAAAAATGGAGAATAATTTTGGAACCATTAGATGAGAACGAACAACCATTTGTTCCTTGTAATATTGATGAGATTGCTATGAATGTTAGAATTGTTGAAATAAAAGAGGTGAGTGAACATTATGAGTAATTATGTAGAATTTGGAAATAAAATTGCATTTCATCCAGGCTATTACATAAAGGAATACATTGACGAACTTGGTTTAACACAGGAAGATTTTGCAAATAGACTTGGAACCACTCCTAAAAATATTAGCTATATAGTTAGGGGAGGCCAAAGTATTTCAGTAGATATCGCAAATAAATTATCTCGACTGATTGGTACATCTGTTCAATACTGGTTAAATTTACAGACAGAGTATGATAGTTTAATTGTTAGGTTTAATCGCGAAAAGGAATTAGATGCAGAAAAAGAAGTGTTTAAATATATCAAATATTCATATTTTAGAGATAATTTTGGCTTACCAGACATCCCCCAAAAAACCGATGAGCAGATTAAAAATGTTAGAGAGTTTTTGCATGTTTCGTCTTTGACTGTTTTTAAAAATACAGATATGTATGTTAATTTTAGACGACCTGCATTAGAACAGTCCGAAGCTAGTATTGTTCGTGCAAATATTATGGTTCAAATAGCAACAAATTTATCGTTGACAAAAAAAGATTTTCCTAAGTACGATAAAAACAAGTTTTTACAGTCAGTCGACTATGCTTTATCGTTGACTAAAAAACATAATGAATTTTATGGATTGATTAAGAAGGCGTTTAAGGAATCGGGTGTTGATTTAATTGTATTGCCCAACATACCGGGGTCAAAAATTAATGGTGCTACAAAGAAACTGGGGGATCATATAATGCTTATGGTCAATGATAGAAATAATAACTCAGATTCTTTTTGGTTTACATTATTCCATGAAATAGGGCACATAATAAATAGAGATTTCGGCATCTCTTTTGAAAATGAATCAGGCGCAGTGGAAGAAAAAGCAAATTTATATGCAGAAAACTCTTTAATTCCTCAAGCTGAGTATACTCGGTTTGTTGAGGCAAATGATTTTTCTATAGTAAAAATAAAAGAATTTGCAAATAGAATTGACCGAGATCCAAGTATTGTTTTAGGAAGATTACAAAAAGATGGATTTATACGTTACGATGATTGGAAATATAATGTATTAAGAACAAAATATGCTATTTCAACATAAACCAAGTATTATACAGTAATAAATAAAAACAGTTTTGTATATAAAATTACTATATAAGGCTGAAGATTCTAATTAGAAACAATATAAATAAGTGTGAAAGTTTAATCTTAAGTAGTGCAGGGCGATAGCGAAAATAGCTAAAATATCGAAAATCAACTGCAAATATGACAAAAAAGCCACCGCTTGGGTGGCTCTTTTACTTCAGTTTAAGAAATTTTAAATTATAGTTTTTCTATAATTGCTAGAATTCTTCTTACTGCTAGTGGTGAAGAGACTCTGACCATTCCTGGTACTCTTTCATAAGCAACTTTGCCTGAATAGTCTTTCATCCAAGTTTGCTCTTTGTACTCGTCTAGATCTACTGCTAAGTGTACGCGTAGGCTTGTTGAGATGATGCTGATTCTTGCAATTTGTTCTCTTCCACGGTTGAAAGTTAGATACTTTTTGCTTACTCTCTCTTTTACACCTTTCTTTGCGAGAAGGGCTGCTTGAATTTGCTCAAATGCTGCCTTCTTGTCTGCATCTAGTGCTGCTAGTTTTTCTTCAAATGTACGGCTTGTGCCTTGAATGTTTAATTCTGCCATGATTTTTAATCCTCCTGTTTTTTTTGTTTAGCTTTCGCTAAGATTTAATAATGCCTGTTATTTAGGCAAGTTGATTTCATACTACTAATCTAACCAAAGAACTTTGTCACTAATAATAATGGTTATGATATCGATTAGCCATAGGAAAGGAATACCAAATATTAGTAGCAATATAGCAAGAACAATACCAAGTGTATTCTTCTTTGAAATGCTCTTAATCAAACGGTATACAACCCATACTATGTCTAAGAAAGGCAGTGCAAGAATAATCTTGACTATCTTTGGTAGCTTGTCCATCTGTCTCTTATACACATCT
>LSQX01228597.1_pt2 | contig 10617 bp, 7 predicted proteins | sample 654561 | NCBI WGS metagenome assembly LSQX01 (sample SAMN04489861, study PRJNA283612) | anaerobic digester metagenome | isolation source: 4 biogas reactors fed with cattle manure at either 37C or 55C with and... | place: Denmark: Kongens Lyngby | collected 2014 | reverse complement strand
AAGCTCGATGAGATGGATCGCCAGATCAAAGAATGGAAGGACGATGCAGCAGCGAATGCGGATGAACTGTCGGACGATGCAAAAGCAGCCTCTGACAAGGCAATAGCCGATCTCGAAAGAAAAAGAGACGCATTCAGGGCAGAGGTGGAAAAGATGGAGAACAGCACGCAGGAGAACTGGGATGAGGTCAAGAGAGACATCGGTGACAAGTATGATGATGTGACTGACGACCTGCAACGTGGCTGGAAGAACTTTAAGGAAAATGTAAAAGAGACCGTCGACGAAGCAGAAGAGGCGGTTCAATAAGCAGTTCAGAGAGACACAGAGACAAAGACACCCCATGAGTGATAACATACCCGGTTATCCCTGTGGGGTGTTTTTTTGTTATTTATTCATTCATGGGAAAACTGTAAGACCCGATATGGTGCCCGTCGGCAAAGATATCGGCCTTGTATGTCCCGGGCATCAGAAACTCCTCAATATCCCAGTACATGGTAACAGGTATCTCTTCACCACCATACTCCACGGTACGCATCATGGAGAACAGTATCTCCCTGTTCTCGTAGGGAAACGTGTTGGAAGGGCTTTTAGAGAGCACCGTGCCGTCGGGCGTCATGATACGCACATAGATCGTCCGCTCACCAGGTTCGGAGGTGATGTTGCGGGCAATGGTGAAGGAGATCACAAATTGGGTGCTTCGGCTCAGCCTTGTCTGATCCCGTCCCCTGTCGTTCACCGCTTTCGCACCTATATTGGTCGCCACCAGCTGTGCGGCCAGGGTCACTTTCTCAGAAAGTGCTTCCCGCTCCTGTGCCACCTGTGTGAGTGTTCTGCTTGTCTCCCTGTATTGCTGTGTGATCTGTTTGTTCTCGGCACGCAGCTCCTCATTCAGCCTGTTCAGCGAGTCAATCTGATGGATGTAGGAACGAAGTATTTTGCGTAGTGTGGAGAGCTCACCCTTCAGGCGGTTGATCTCTGCCTTGTCGGTGGCGTTGGTCATACGCAACTCTTCCTGCAGACGAAGGACCTTTGCCTGTTCGTTCTCCAGCTTATAGAGCAGGGAGTCGTTCTGGACGCTGAATTTGAACCCTTCATATTGCAGTGAGATGGCTTCATATTCATCCTCCAGCTCCTGTTTGTTCACGGTATACTCTTCCTGTATCTCTTCTATTTGTCTGTTCCTGGTCAGGAGAAACCCGATGACAATGGCTAATGCGATGGCCATCACACCAATGATTGCCACAAGTTGTGGAGTCCGTTCCTTAAAGTCTATCTTCATCTAACTGCTTATTTTTCAATTGTCGGCAAAATTAAAGGATTTAACCCTAATACCCAATGAATGCGCTCTCTTTTTTGTTAATTTAAGATTTACAGGACAATATACCCTGTCCGTAATCATGTTCTTATCTGATGAACAGGTGATTCTCCGTTAGAAGATGGATAAGCGGGTCTTCGTCGTGAACTCCTCCAGGAAGAGCATCCCTTTGTATGAATTTCCTTTCTTGTTGAGGCGCGGGCTCCAGACGGCAATGGCATATTTTTCCGGGTGTATTGCCACGATGCCGCCGCCAACACCGCTCTTGCCCGGCAGCCCCACCTTGAAGGTGAATTGTCCGGCTTCGTCGTAAAAACCACAGGTCTGCATCAGGGCATTGGTTCGTTTGGTGCGGCTGGGTGAGAGGATGCGTTCACCTGACCAGGGAACCACACCATTGTTCGCCAGGAAGAGGAAGGTCCCGGAGAGCTCTTTGCAGCTCATTTCAATGGCGCACAGGTGACAGTAAAGATCCATGACTGTTTCGATATCGTTCCTGATGTTACCGAAAGATTTCATCAGGTAGATCATGGCGTAGTTGCGGCTGCCTGCTTTCTTCTCAGCGTGAGCTACTGCAGGATTGAAATCAACCGTGTTGTTGCCCGATAATCTGCGGATAAACGCACGAATATTTTCTTTCGGTGAGGCCAGCTCACTCACAAGAATGTCGCAGATGACCAGAGCGCCGGCATTGATAAACGGATTGCGGGGGATTCCCCTGTCATGTTCCAGTTGCAGCAGTGAGTTAAAGGGTGTGCCGGCCGGCTCCAGGTTGGTCCGTTCCCAGATATTACTTTTGATGCTGGAGTAGGCCATCACAAAAGATAACACTTTGGCAATGCTCTGAATGGAGAATCGTTTTTCTGCATCCCCGTAGGAAAATTCCTCCCGCTTTACTGTCGTCAGACAGACACCGAACTGATCGGGATCCACATTTGCCAGTTCAGGAATATAATCGGCTACAGATCCTCTGTCTTCTCTGTTGAGCAGCTCGTTGTATATCTCTTCGAAGGTTTTTTCGTAATTCATCTCGATTAATTGCTGGTCTGTCAGTAATCCTGTTTCAGCCGCAAAATGGTCAGCCACAAAATGGATTGTTCGCAATATTGCCTGCAAATATACAGCTAAAAGGGTGTGATCATACTCTTTTTTAGTTTTTTTCTTATCTTTATCCTCTAAATAAGAAAACTTAAAAAAGAGGGAAATGAGAAGATTGTTGTTTAGCCTGGCAATAACGATTGGCGTTGTATTTACATCTTCAGCCGATGAGGGAATGTGGATGCTCCAGCTGCTGAAGCAGCAGAAATTGTCAGAGATGCATGCGCTGGGGCTGAAGCTGGAGGATTATGATATTTACAATCCCGACGGTGCGTCCATCAAAGATGCCGTCGTGCAGTTCGGAAGAGGTTGTACGGGCGAGGTGATCTCATCGCAGGGGCTTGTGCTCACCAATCATCATTGCGGTTTCGGGCAGATACAGCAACACAGTTCACTCGGGAATAATTACCTGGATGATGGCTTCTGGGCCATGCGTCAGGAGGAAGAATTACCCAATCCGGGACTTACCGTGACCTTTATCGATCAGATAGAGGAGGTGACCGCGTGGGTGAAGGAGTGCCTGGTACGGGACAGGGAGAGGGACAAGGAGGGCATTTTTTACCTCTCTCCTGCATATCTGAATGGTCTCGCCCGCGAGAAAGCGGGAGAGCAGTTCCTGAACGACCACCCGGGTACAGAGGTTGAGATCAAACCTTTCTTCGAGGGTAATCAGTATTACATGTTCACCAAGAAGGTCTATTCCGATATCCGGCTGGTGGGTGCCCCTCCCAGCGCCATCGGGAAATTCGGTGCTGACACCGATAACTGGATGTGGCCGCGACATACGGGCGATTTCTCCCTCTTCCGTATATATGCCGATAAGGAGGGCAATCCTGCAGCCTTCTCCACATCAAATGTACCACTGAAGCCGAAGCGCTGGCTGACAATCTCAACCAGAGGGGTGGAGGAGGATGATTTCGCGATGATCCTCGGCTTTCCGGGAACAACGCATAAATATTATACCTCATGGGAGGTGGCTGAGCGCAGAGACATTGACAACAGCGTCCGGATCAGGATGCGGGAGGTACGTCAGGATGCCCTGCTCGAGGAGATGCTGCATGATCCGGCGGTGAAGATTCAGTATGCATCCAAATATGCCGGTTCCACCAATGCATACAAGAATGCCATCGGTACCAGCTGGGCTATTGATATGCATAATTTTGAGCAGGTGAAGCGAGATCAGCAAAACAGGCTGGCAGAATGGGCAGACAGGAAGAATAAGCCTCAGTATACCGATGCCCTAAAGGAGATAGAGTGCATCGTCAAAGAGCGTGCCGATCTGCGTTACAGAAGCTGGATGCTGAATGAGGCTGTGAACAGAGGTGTTGAATTCTCCACGATACCCACCGCCATAGCAGAGCATCTTGTCAAGGCGCTGGAGGATGACGACCAGGCGGAGGCAGAAAAGCTGCTGGTGCAACTGGAGAGTGCATACCATCAGTTTGCGGATAAAGACTACAACCCCGGGGTGGACAGGAAGGTTTCAAAGAAGATGATCGCTGCCTATATGCAAGCAGTTCCCGAGGAGCACTATCCCGGAGCGTTCCATCTGATAGCGTCTGATTTTGAAGGTGACAGTGATCGGTTTGTGGATTTTCTTTTTGACCAATCACTTTTTGGCAGTGAAGAAAACTTCCGGCGCGCTGTCTCCGGCGCAACGCTTATTGAATCACTCCGCAATGATCCTATGTTCCTTTTTGCAAAATCGGTACGAGACGAAGCGGCATCACTCCGTGCGCAGCTGGCCTCTTACGATGTGCCGCTGTCGCTTGCACGACGTACATTTATGGAAGGCATGCTCGCCATGGATGAGCCATACACCCATTTCCCCGATGCCAACCTCACCCTGCGTATCTCCTACGGGAAGGTGAAAGGGTATCAGCCGCGCGATGGCGTTGTTTACAAGCACCAGACAACGATTGAAGGTGTGATGGAAAAAGAGGACCCCGATAACTGGGAGTTTGTGGTGCCTGAAAAACTGAAAGCGCTTTACAGCACCGGAGATTTCGGCCCGTACGCCATGCCTGACGGTAAACTGCCGATTGCTTTTGCAGCCACAACACATACCACAGGTGGTAACTCCGGTAGTCCGGTCATGAACGGAGCGGGTGAATTGATCGGTCTCAATTTCGACCGTAACTGGGAGGGTGTTGGCGGAGATATCCAGTATCTGCCCGATTATCAGCGCAGCATCATCGTAGATATACGTTATGTGCTCTTTGTGATTGACAGGTACGCGGGAGCAACGCACCTGGTGGAAGAGATGGAATTGAGATAAAAAAAAAGACGTTAAGAAAGGAATTATTCCTGAAAAAGTGTTATACTTGTAGGAGATATTCATGCAATAAATTAATATTATGAAAGCAACAGTTGGTTATTTGATGTTTATCTGCATGCTTGCTTTCGCTACCGGTTGTGGCTCATCGCAACGTGGTGTTTCAGGTAAAAAGGCAGAACGGGTGATCGGATTGTGGGAGGTGAAGGCGATTCATAACAGCAATGAGCCCGGATATGAGGAAACGCCTCCCGGAATGTTTAAGATGGTTTTACCTGACGGGAAATTTATGAATTTCATCTCTACAGAAAAGGGGGCAATTATCACGGTAGATGGCACTTACAGGTTAGAGGGCGATCTGTATACGGAGGCGATTGTGAATTCGTTCAACAAAACACAGGAAGGAAAACAGAATCCCTTGCAGATAAAGTTATCGCAGGAGAATTTTATGTACCTGCGCTGGTTTCAGCCCATCGATGAATTTGGGGTGTTACAGAACCGCTGGATTGAGGAGATCTGGCAGCGTGTCCGCATTGAGGATCTGGAGGTGAGAAATGTTGATTTGCAGCAGGAGCTGAGGTCGTTGCTCAGCAATGAAGAGGTGATCAAACAAGTCGTAGAGTAGAACAGTAGTGAAGTAAAACAAAAATGGCGGCCGTATCAGGGTCGCCATTTTCGTTTCAGGGCAGTGGTCACAAATTTTGCAACGCGGCATCCAGATCAGCTTTGATATCATCAATATGCTCAATACCCACCGACAAGCGCAGCAGGTTGGGATAGACACCAGCAGCCAGCTGAGCTTCCTCCGGCAGCTGCTGATGGGTGGTGCTGGCGGGATGGATGATCAGCGTTTTCGCATCTCCCACATTGGCCACATGGCTTATCATTGTGAGATTATCAATGATCTTGGCTGTCTCCTCTACATCCCCTTTCACAAAGAAAGAGAGCACACCACCGAAACCGTTGTTCTTGAGGTATTTCTTTGCCAGCGTATGATATTCGCTACTTTCCAGTCCGGGATAATTCACCTTCTCTACCTTGGGATGTGCTTCCAGCCATCTGGCAATCGCCAGTGTGTTCTCATTGATGCGTTCAGCACGCAGTGAAAGCGTTTCGAGTCCCTGCAGCAGCAGGAATGAGTTGAAGGGGCTGTTCACCGGTCCCAGGTCACGCAGTCCCTCTACGCGGCATCTGATGGCAAAAGCAATATTCCCAAAGGGCGACTTATCACCGAAGGTCTCCCAGAAGTTGAGGCCGTGATAACCCTCCGATGGTTCACTGAACATCGGGTACTTCCCGTTGCCCCAGTTGAAGTTGCCGCCGTCGATGATCACCCCTCCCATCGAAGTGCCGTGACCGCCAATCCACTTTGTGGCAGAATGCACCACCACGTTGGCGCCCCATTCGATCGGGTTGAAGATGTATCCTCCCTGTCCGAAAGTGTTATCCACAACCAGGGGGATATCATGCCTGCGTGCCACCGCCGCGATCGCTTCCATATCAGGGATGTTGTACTGCGGGTTGCCGATTGTTTCCAGATAGATTGCTTTGGTCTTATCGTTGATAAGCGATGCGATACTATCGACATTGTCACCGTCGGCAAAACGTACTTCAATACCCATGCGGGCAAAGGCAACTTTAAACTGATTGTATGTCCCGCCGTAGAGAAACGACGAGGATACGATGTTATCACCTGCTTGTGCGAGATTATTCATAGCAATGAATTGAGCTGCCTGTCCCGAGGAGGTGGCAACAGCTGCCACACCCCCTTCCAGGGCGGCCATGCGTTTTTCAAATACGTCGGTAGTTGGGTTCTGCAGCCGGGTGTAGATATTCCCGAACTCTTTTAATCCAAACAGGTTCGCACCATGTTCTGCACTTTTAAATGTATAAGCTGTGGTCTGATAAACAGGAACTGCTCTGGCCCCTGTGAACGGGTCCGGTTCCTGTCCCGCATGAAGCTGCAGGGTTTCAAAATGTTTTTTTCTCATATTTTACAAAATTAATATCCTGCAAAAATAGGAGAAAAAATAAGAATATGTCACAAAGGGTGACAGATAAGTGATAAATTAACACTTATTCAGAAAAGAGTCTGCTTCTGGCCATCATGCATGCACCCACAATGCCTGCCTTGCTTTTCAGCTTTGATGAGACAATCTGACTGTCTTTGTTTACCAGGTTCAGCGAATATTTCTTGACTGAGCTGCGTATGGGCAGCATGATAAAACCTTCTGTTTCAGCAACCTGACCTCCTATTATCACCAGCTCCGGATTGAAGATGTTGATGAGTCCTGCAATATATTTCCCCAGTTTATATCCCACCTCTTCCACAATCTCAATGCAGAGCGGGTCCTCCTGGATGGTTGCGTCGATGATATGCGTCAGTGTAAGCTTGCTGATATCTTTCACCTGTTCGGTAAGAATGGTGCTTTCACCTTTCAGGATGCGCTCCGAAATAATTCTGTGAATGGCTGATCCTGATGCTTCTGTTTCGAGGCATCCTTTTTTCCCGCAATGACAGAGAATTTCATTTTCGAAAATGGGGAAATGACCAAACTCACCCGAGAACCCTGATTTACCGTAGTAGGGTTGGCCATCAATGATGATACCAATCCCGAGACCCCATCCGACATTGACAAAAAGCACATCTTTCTCGCTTTCCACAACACCCCTCATATATTCACCATAAGCCATGGCGCGGGTGTCGTTGTCGATGCCGACGTTGAAATTAAGTTTTTTCGACAGTGTTTCACTGATCGGGTTTTCGCTGAAATAAAAACTACTGTAGCTGTATCCCGATTCGGGATTCACCCGTCCGGAAATATTCAGGTTGATGTTATATATTTTCTTCTTCAGCTCGCCTGTCTTGTCGATGAATGTTTGAATGTGACTGCAAAGCAGATCGAACGATTCGGGCGTGTTTTCATAAGTGTAGGAGATACCCATCTCGCTCTCAACAATTCTCCCCGTGAAATCCATCAGGGCAATATTGAGGTGATGCCTGCTCATATCCGCTCCCACAAAATAGGCAGAGGTAGGTTTCAATCCGTATAAGCTGGGGTGTCTTCCTCCGGGTGTGTTTATTTTTCCGAATTCAGCAATCAAACCCTGATCTATCAGTTCGCCAATGAATTTGGTGACGGTGGGAACACTCAGGTCAAGCTCTTTGGCCAGTTCGGCAATGGTGTCATTGCCCAGGTTGATAAAATGGGATATAATGTCTTTCTTAATCTGTATGTTCTTAGGACTTTTGTCGCTCTTAAAAAAATGATTCTTTACCATGATTTCATAATCTTAGTTAATTAAAGTTGGTTATGTGAATGATTGTCTGGTTACGTGTTTGTCCAAATAAGATCCATTTTATCTTCCTGATTAATTGTTTAGATAGCTTGATTATCTTTAAATTATAAAAAATATATGTCAATCCACAAAATTACGAAATTTTTTGAATAAACAAAGCCAGAATAAATAAGATACGCTGATATTCAACTTTTCACTTCATTTTTTCATTTTTTTCAATTATTTCTGCATCTTTGTGAAACAGAATGAAAGAAGCATGCAGAAGTCAGAATTTGTGAGTGTTGATTATTAACTATAAACAGATTAGCCGTGAATTACTTTTACCTTGTACCCGTTGCTTCAATAGTTGCGCTCTTTTTCGCATACTATTTCTTTAAAACAATGATGAAAGAGAGCGAAGGCACCGAAAGGATGCAGACCATCGCCCGCTATGTACGTGAAGGCGCCATGTCCTACCTCAAACAGCAGTATAAGGTTGTGACGGTGGTCTTTATCATCCTTGCGATACTCTTTGCCGTGATGGCCTATTTCGGATTACAAAACCAGTGGGTCCCCTTTGCTTTCCTCACCGGTGGCTTCTTCTCCGGCCTGGCCGGTTTCTTTGGGATGAAGACAGCAACCTATGCATCTGCCAGGACGGCCAATGCCGTGCAGCGATCGCTGAACAGCGGACTGCAGATTGCTTTCCGCTCCGGTGCGGTGATGGGGCTGGTTGTCGTGGGACTGGCCCTGCTCGATATCTCAGCATGGTATCTTGTCCTGGACTATTTCGTGGATGATGCCGACGGAGGGCATAAGCTGGTGATGATCACCACCACCATGCTCACCTTCGGCATGGGTGCCTCTACCCAGGCGCTCTTTGCCCGTGTGGGCGGGGGTATCTACACCAAGGCGGCCGATGTGGGAGCCGACCTGGTGGGGAAGGTGGAGGCAGGTATTCCCGAGGATGATCCGCGCAATCCGGCGACCATCGCCGACAATGTGGGTGATAACGTGGGTGATGTGGCCGGTATGGGTGCCGACCTGTATGAATCCTATTGCGGCTCTATCCTCTCTACGGCGGCGCTGGGAGCTTCGGCCTTCGTGCTCAATCCCTCCATGCAGCAGAACGCTGTTTTCGCCCCCATGATCATTGCTGCGATTGGTGTCTTTCTCTCCATCATAGGAATTTTCATTGTCCGCACTAAGGAACAGGCAACGATGAAACAGCTGATGGATGCACTGAACAGAGGAGTGAACGTGAGTGCCCTGCTCATTGCCATCAGCGCTTTTGGTATTCTCTATCTGCTCGGTTTCACCAACTGGGTGGGGTTGTCGTTCTCCGTGATCTCAGGGCTGCTGGCAGGTATTATCATCGGGCAGGGTACGGAGTACTTCACCTCGCACTCTTACAAGCCTACGCGTATGATTGCCGAGAGCGCGAAGACAGGTCCCGCCACCGTGATCATCTCCGGTATGGGTACCGGTTTTATCTCCACCGTGATCCCGGTAGTGACCATCGTGATGGCCATCCTTATCTCCTATCTCTCTGCCATCCGCTTCGATGTGAGCAACATGATGGCAGCGGAGAACCTGAGCATGGGGCTTTACGGCATTGCTATCGCGGCGGTAGGGATGCTCTCCACGCTGGGTATAACCCTTGCTACAGACGCTTATGGTCCCATTGCCGACAATGCGGGCGGTAATGCCGAGATGAGCGGTCTCGATCCGGAGGTGCGGAAACGTACCGATGCGCTGGATGCACTGGGTAACACCACCGCTGCAACAGGAAAAGGATTCGCCATCGGCTCAGCCGCGCTGACAGCCCTGGCGCTGATGGCATCCTATATGGAGGAGATCCGTATCGGTATGCTCCGCCTGGGTAAGGACCTCCTGGTATTCGCCGATGGTGAGACCGTGGAGGTGGCCAAAGCCAGCTTTGTCGACTTCATGAGCTATTTTCAGGTGACACTGATGAACCCGAAGGTGCTGGCCGGTATCTTCCTGGGTTCCATGATGGCTTTTCTCTTCTGCGGGCTGACGATGAATGCAGTAGGCAGGGCAGCACAGCGGATGGTGGAGGAGGTACGCCGCCAGTTCCGCGAGATACAGGGGATCATGACAGGTGAGACCACACCCGATTACGCACGGTGTGTGGAGATCTCCACCAGGGGAGCACAGCGTGAGATGCTGCTGCCTTCATTGCTGGCTATTGCCGTTCCCGTGCTGGTGGGACTGTTGCTGGGTGTTGCCGGTGTGATGGGCCTTCTGGCCGGTGGTCTGGGTGCCGGTTTCGTGCTGGCTATTTTTATGGCCAACTCGGGCGGTGCCTGGGATAACGCGAAGAAATATATCGAAGAGGGCCACCTGGGCGGCAAAGGCAGCGAAGCGCACAAGGCGACCGTGGTGGGAGACACCGTGGGTGATCCCTTCAAGGATACCTCCGGACCGTCGCTCAACATCCTCGTGAAGCTGATGAGTATGGTCTCCATTGTGATGGCGGGGTTGACAGTTGCCTGGAGCCTGTTGTAAGTATGTGTATGTTTAGTGATTATTATCATATTGGATGATTTGTCATTCAGCTTTTTTTCGTATATTTGATGTCTGAAAAAATCACCTGATTAGGGAGAATCATCAACATTCAAATACA
>LSQX01224199.1_pt1 | contig 10618 bp, 9 predicted proteins | sample 654561 | NCBI WGS metagenome assembly LSQX01 (sample SAMN04489861, study PRJNA283612) | anaerobic digester metagenome | isolation source: 4 biogas reactors fed with cattle manure at either 37C or 55C with and... | place: Denmark: Kongens Lyngby | collected 2014 | reverse complement strand
TTGGCGTCTCGGGGTGGCAACCTTTACAATAGCGATGGTTCTTTGATTACAGACAATGAACTGCTTGCGGATACTCTACAATGGTACCACGACCTGGTGTTTGAACACGAGATTGCTTATCCTGTAGAGTTCTATAGTCCAACCTTCTGGGCATTGTTAGACGCAGGTAGAATTGTTACGTTGCCTGCCAACACTTCGGAAGGCAGAAATATTGAGCGCTACGCTGCCAGTCAAGAGGGAAAATGGAACGTAATGCCCTGGCCAAAATGGTCTGAAGATGCCCCGGCACAAACCGGATTATGGGGCGGAAACGTGTTTACAATCCCCAAACAGAGTCAGAAACAAGAGGCAGCTCTTACCTTTATTAAGTGGTTATGTGCATCCGAGAGAGGCCAGGTAGCTTACTTTACCTCTGTTGGAGGAATGCCTGCCTACATTCCAGCATTAGAAGAACCAGAACTACAGCAAGAGGAAGCTTTCTTCAACAACAGTGTTGTTGCAGACAATTTGTTACCTATCCCTACTTTCTATTGGTATGACGAAGCTGAGACTTCCGTTATTCTTGGCAACGAGATCGACGCTCTGTTTGAGAATCAGATCACTGTCGAAGAAGCAGTGGAAAACTTCATGCGAAATGTACAAAGACGTTTAGAGAGATAAGTCTTTAGCGGGTGAGGTGACCCTCACCCGCCTCTCAGTAATCCTGTCTTACTCCAGAATGACTGGTATCAGCGCAGTTATGCAGTGGTGATAGAGGGGCTGGTTAGCCTACACACAGTTTTTTCTCATGACGCTTAGCGATTTCTTGCTTTAGGGAGGATGTAAATGCACAGCAAAACTAGGGCACCATATTGGTTTATCCTACCATTTTTCATTTTGTTTATCGCCTTTTGGTTGGCCCCAATAATCACTTCATTCGCATATAGCCTAACAGATTGGAGAGGTATTGGAGGTCTTAACTATACAGGGTTAGCCAATTATAAGAGATTACTTAATGATGACGTCTTCTGGATTGCTTTGAAGAACACGTTCGTTTACGTATTCGTCTACAATCTAATTATGATTCCTCTAGCAATGTTTGTGGCGATCATACTAAACTCTTCACTGGTGAAGCATGGTCGTAAGTTCTTCCGTGCAGTATATTTTATACCGGTCACAGTGTCGCTTGCAGTGGTAGCTTTAGTTTTCGATCTACTCATGAACAGGGAGTTTGGTCTTGTAAACTCTCTCATTTCCGCATTGGGATTCAGTGCAAAGCCAGACTGGCTGGGGTCGTCAACAATGGCACCTTGGACTATTCTTATCATGCGACTGTGGCGGGCAACGGGATACTATGCTGCTTTTATCGTTGCTGGTCTACAAAGTATTCCTACTGAGCTGTATGAAGCGGCCAGAGTCGATGGGGCAAGCGAGCTGAGAACAGTTCGCCACATCACGCTACCACTTCTCAAACCCATGGTTCTCTTTGTCGTAGTTATGTCGAGTATCTGGTCCTTTCAATTATTCGAAGAACCGTGGATCTTGTTTCAAGGTGGGCCACGTAACTCAACACTCACGATTCTGCAATATCTGTATCAAAACACGTTTTTGTTCTCGCGAATGGGTTACGGAGCAGCGATTTCTTATGTGTTGACCATTATTGTAGTAGTGTTCTCAGCGTTTCAGTTTAGGATATTCAAAGATTAGAACAGACAGCCATGGAGGTGAGCTACTCGATGAGAAATAGAAAAATTAGCACCTTGCTTTTACGTCCCATTACCTATGTATTGTTGGCGGCAACCGCGGTAGTTACCCTGATTCCACTGTATTGGATGGTGTCAGCTTCTTTCAAACCTCAGAGTGAACTTTTCTCATTCAACCAAACGTGGTATCCGAAAACTCTATTCTTAGGTAATTACCAGCAGTTGGCCGAAGCTACGAGTTTTTCCCGTTGGATGTTCAATAGCGTTGTTATTGCCTTAGGAACAACAGCTCTCGGGTTGGCTGTCTGTGCAATGGCGGGATTTGCCTTTTCTAAGTACAAATTTCGGTTTCGTAATGCCCTCTTTTGGTTAGCATTTACACCTGTGACTGTACCGCAGATTGTAACGATTATTCCGGTATTCTCATGGTTGTCCCGCTTAGGTCTGACTGACACGTATTTTGCACTAATCGTCCCACAGGCAGTCAATGTATTTGCCATGTTTCTGTTAAGGCAATATATAGGCGGTATCCCTGATGAGCTACTTGAATCGGCTCGCATCGACGGATTATCCGAATGGGGAATATTTTGTCGAATGATTGTTCCTCTTGTGAGGCCCGGGATGGGGGCGGCGGCCATTTTCTTGTGGGTACAGACATGGAGTTCGTATATGTGGCCCCTTATTATGAGTCAGACATCGAAAATGTTTACCATACCGCTGGGGTTGGCAACTATGTACGCAAATCCTTGGGACCTAAACTATGGTCTCCTTATGGCTGGTGCTGTTCTCTCAACTTTGCCTATTGTGATCATGTTTTTGTTTATGCAAGAACAGTTCATATCAGGATTGACTCAGGGAGCAATTAAGAGCTAGGAGTATAGAACTCTTGCGAGTCTAGTAATACATGCAAAATTAGATGAGGAGATGAGATGTAGTGGCGATGAATTTCTTTGGTCAATATGATGTTGCAGTAATTGGTTCAGGACCTGCCGGCATATGTGCAGCCCTGGCCGCGGCACGTGAAGGTCGAAAGGTAGTCTTAGTGGAACGGGGAAGCATGGTCGGCGGTAATCTAACTGAAGTGGTTCTAGTCATTCTGGGTTTCCACACCGATTCAGGACGGCAAATTGTAGGAGGACTTGGGCAAGAAATCGTTGATCGTCTCGTCGAGGCAGAAGGTTCTCCTGGCCATGTAGTTAGCCTTCTTGGGCCAGCAAGTAGACTTGTTCCATATGATCCCATTGTCATGCGACAGTTGCTCTTCGAGATGCTGGACGAGTTTGGTGTCGAAACCTTATTGTATTCGACTGTGACTGAAGTAATAAAGGACGGTTCATCAGTTAAAGGAATCGTCGCTACCAACAAATCAGGGTCGGAACTAATTTTGGCATCCGTTGTTGTCGATTGCACAGGCGATGGGGATGTAGCTGTGCGTAGTGGCGCTGACTATACCATTGGGAGAGAAGGGGATCAGGTAGGTCAACCCCTAGGACACTCACTTATCCTGGCTAATGTCAACGTTGATAAGTTGCGGGATTTCCTTCGAGAACATCCAGAACATGCCCGTTTAGGCAGCTTCTCAACGGATCAAATCTCCATAGCTGGATTCTCAAAATTAATCGAACAGGATCAGGGCTACTTGGGCCGTGATGAGATTGACTTATTTACTCTCCCAAAACCGAACATGGTACTCCTAAACACAACACGGCTAAGAGATTTAAATGCTCTCGACTCTCAGGAACTTTCGTCAGCTGAGTTCCTAGGTAATCGACAGGTTTCGAATGTTGCCGATTTCGTAAGAAAACACATTCCGGGTTTCGAGGATGCCTATGTTGTTTTCTCTTCTGTTAGGGCGGGAGTTAGAGAAACCCGTCATATAGTTGGCGAGTATACTCTAACCGCAGATGACTGTTTATCAGCGAGAAAATTTTCGGATGGCATAGCGCAAGGCGCTTATCCTATCGATATCCATGATCCCGATAGTGGCGCCGTGATCCTAAAGCACATAGGCGGAGACGGGGCATATGATATTCCATACCGTTGCCTCTTACCAAAGGGTCTCGAGAATCTGCTAGTGGCCGGTCGCCCCATTTCGGCAACTCATGAAGCTCATGGTTCTACCAGAATTATGGCTACATGTATGGCAACTGGCGAGGCGGCTGGTGTTGCAGCGTCTATCGCCACCGAGCAACAGATATCTCCTTCAAATGTTCAAACAGAAGAGTTGATAGATAAATTGCGCAGGTATAATTGCATTGTTTAAGATGAACGACAGAATTGGAAAATTTCTAATGACGATAAAAACTATAGATTGGATTGAAGAACATGTCTGATGCGGCAATTGGCAGGCCCAAGATACTTGTTTTCGGTGAAGTTCTAATCGATCTGTTCATGAACAATTCATCCGACATAAAGGGATCTCCAATATTTAAGGGTGTGGGGTTACCAGGGGGGGCTCCCTGCAACGTTGCAGCAAATTTAGTAAAATGTGGTTCTTCCGTGGAGTTTGTCAGTGCCTTTGGCGATGATTTAGTCGGCGAAGAATTGTATCAAATGTTGAAGGAGCGTGGTGTTGGCCTAGAGTACTGTTTGTTCCCTAAGGATTCGTCAACACCCATGGTAGCAGTTTACAGTGACAAAGACGGGCAGAATACGTTTCGGATATATATGCAAGAAAGTGTGTATTCCAGCCTTAATGTAGACTCTTTTGACTGGAGTGTGTTGGATATGATCCAATGGGTTCACTTCGGTTCAGTCCTGATGGCGCCAACAAACACCAGGGAGATTACGGGAGCGCTGGTTCGTTGTGCTTCAGAAAACGGATCTATAGTATCTTATGATATTAACATCAGACCTAATATCTTATCCAGTGAGCCGGAAGATAGCCGTTTTCTGGTGGAGATTCTACACCATGTAGATTTATTGAAAGTAAGCGATGAAGACTTTGCGTGGATCAAGGAAAATATCCGTCCTGACTTGTCTGAACCAGGTGATTTGCTTGAATATGGATGTTCAGTAATTGCTTGGACCCATGGGGCAAAAGGATCCACAATCATTACAAAGGAAAAGCGGATTGAAATTCCCTCCATCGTCGAAAATGTAAAAGATACTACAGGTGCTGGGGATGCATTTACCGCGGGACTAATCCACTTTCTTGCAGGCAAGGGCGTTAGAACGAAACAACAAATACAACAGGTGGTTGATAATGAGGATCTTTTGAGAGGTGCCGGTATGTTTGCCGCTTCTCTGTCGGGCGAGATAATTGCTCAGCAAGGAGCATTGCCAAGAATAGTTTAAGGATAGGCCATATCTAACGATGAATGTGAACGAAAATAGAACGATTCGGAGGGCGATTAGTTTGTTACAAGCAAATTTGGTAAGTCCTAAGCAATTTGTCCTAGAAAACGTAGACAAGCCTGTTCCAAATCAGGATGAGGTACTCATTTCTGTAAAATGGGCTGGTATTTGCGGTTCTGATGTGCACGCATATTATGGAAAGCATCCGTTTATTTCTTGTCCCATAGTACCGGGACATGAGTTTGTGGGAATTGTGGAGCAGGTCGGTGATGGTACAAAGGACCTGTTAGGTAAACGTGTTACCGTTCTTCCTTCACTAGTTTGTGGCGAATGCTATAATTGCCGGACGGGGAGATTCAATATCTGCGATACTCTACGAGTTATTGGTTGCCAGGCACCGGGAGCTTTTGCGGAGTACACAATCGTTCCAAAGGACAAGGTGTTTGTTTTGCCGGACGCAATCAGCTGGGAGCAGGGCGTCCTGGTGGAACCGCTTGCAGTAGCTGTGCATGCAGTTAGAATGGCAGGCAACATCGCAGGTAAGAATGTTGTGGTCATGGGGGCAGGAACAATTGGATTGATGGTAATAAGTACATTGAAGGCATATGGGGCTGGAAACATTGTCGTCACTGACTTTAATGAAGAACGATTGGCCCTAGCTCGGGACTTTGGGGCAGATACGACTCTTAATCCAGGAACAACAAGTTTAAGGGAGTATGTGGAGCAAGAACAACATAAGGTAGATATCATCTTTGAATGTGTAGGTGTGCAAGCAACCGTAAATGAAGGAATTGAGTTAGTATCCAAAGGCGGAGACGTTTTAATTGTCGGAGTATTCGAGGAAGACGTCATGGTAAAGATGGGTCTCGTTCAAGACAAGGAAATTAGGGTACAGGGTACTCTTATGTATGATAAAGAAGACTATTACGAAGCGTTACGCCTGATTGCGATTCTGCCAAATGTGACGAAGATAATTACAGACAGATTCCCCCTAAATGATGTAGCCAAAGCATATGAGCATATTGAGCAGCAACCGGAAAGTGTGGTTAAGGTCCTGCTGGAGATCTAGTGAGGCTCATTCTTATGTAGGAGGAAGGGGACCATGAATACAATAACTGAACGCGAAAAAAATCTAACCGAAGTCACAGCGGCCGATGTTGTTGTCTGCGGGGGAGGTCCTGCAGGCTTCATCGCTGCCATATCTGCGGCACGCAGTGGTGCGAAGACAATTCTAATCGAACAGAATGGCTTCTTAGGAGGTATGGCGACCGCGGGATTAGTTGGGCCAATCTCTAATTTCAGATATGGAGGCCAACTAATCATAAAAGGTATTCCTTGGGAATTTGTCACCGAAATGGAAAAGATGGGGGGAGCAGTTACAGGCGATCCTTCTGGAAATGTAGCTTTTGACCCAGAAATCTATAAGCTGGTAGCAGAACGTATGGCAGAATCTGCCGGGGTAAAGATCTACTTGTATTCGACTGTTGTGGAAGTAATTACCCAGAAAGAGAAAGAGATTACCCATGTAATAGTGGAAAGTAAGAGTGGAAGACAAGCTATTCGATGCAAGCAAGTAATCGATTGCACAGGTGACGGTGATATCATTGCCCGGGCAGGTTTTGCTTACGAAATTTCCGAACCATCGGAGCTTCAACCGGTTTCCTTGGTGTTTCACCTCGGCGGGGTAGACACCGATGCTCTAGAACCCATTTATCTAGGAGTAGGCGATGATGGAGGTTTCAATGCTGACTTGAGGCAGAAAATGCTTGCTGCGCAGGAAAAACAAGAGGACTTTCCTTTGTTCGGTGGTCCCTGGGTTGTCCATGGGAGCACGATCCGCCCTGGGTATGTGTCTGTTAATGCAACTCGTCAAGTCTGTTCTTGCATAGACAATCAGGATCTGACAAAGGCCCAGCTTTCTCTAAGAAAAGATATGTTTCGTCTATTTGATTTTATGAAAGACTCCATGGAGGCGCTAAAGGATGCCTATATCGTCTACTCAGCGTCCGTGATAGGGACTCGTGAATCCCGCAGAATCAAGGGGATGTACGAGCTGAACGGAGACGACATTTTAAGTGGCAGGATGTTTGAAGATACTGTCTGCAAAGGTTCACATCCTATTGACAGCCACAGTTCTTCATCTGCTAAGCAGGCCCTGACGTGGTTGCGGCAAGCCTACAATATTCCATATCGTTCGCTCGTGCCAACGAACTCCTCTAATCTTCTTGTAGCAGGAAGAACCATATCTGCCACTTCCCAGGCATTAGCGTCTACAAGGGTTCAGGCAACATGCATGGCTTTGGGTCAAGCAGCGGGTACAGCTAGCGCGTTGTGCTCAGAACTAAATGTATCTGTTGCTGATTTGGACACCCAGGTCTTACGCAGGGCCCTCGAGGCGCAAGGGGCGATCATCTAGAACATGATTAAGACGAATGGAGGAGGGCTTGGATGAAAGCATCATTGTTTATGGGGAATGGAGAGTTCAAGACGGCGACCCTCGAAGAAGTAGCCGTCCTAGCCGATGAAATAAAGGTTCGCAATGTTGCTGCAGGGGTTTGCGGAACTGATATAAGCATCTTTCGAGGGGGCAAAGGAAGCGCTGATGTAGTCCCACCGATTGTTCTCGGCCATGAGTACGCAGGGGAAGTCGTCGAAATTGGCAGTGCTGTGAAGACCGTTAAAGTAGGGGATAGGGTGGCTGTCGATCCCAATATCTATTGCCAAAAATGCTATTACTGCCGAAACGGGAAGAAACAGCATTGTGAGAATCTCTTTGCCATAGGCGTTAATCGCCATGGAGGCTTTGCTGAGTACAGCATAATTCCTGAGAAACAAGCGTTTCGTTTGGCTGACCATGTTGATTACGAAGTGGGTGCCATGGCTGAGCCACTGGCATGCTGTATTCACGGTATTGATTTGGCCCAGATAAAATCTGGCTCATCGGTCTGCGTAATTGGTGGGGGTTCAATCGGACAGTTAATGATTCAACTGTCTAAGTTAGCGGGAGCATCAACCGTAATCCTCAGCGAACCTGTTGCACGTCGTAGGGAAATCGGTCTGGAGAACGGTGCGGATTTCGCAATCGATCCTTTTGTGGACGATCCCCGCAGTGCGGTGAACAGTCTTAGTTCTCGTGGAGTAGACGTGGTAATTGAATGTGTCGGAAATACATCTGCTACTAGGCAGGCATTTGAGGTGGCAGATAAAGGTGCAACATTAGTCTTATTTAGCGTCCCGAAACCCGGTGCAACTTTCCCGATCGATCTATTTGACGTGTTCTCTAAGGAACTGAAGATAGTGGGCTCGTTTATCAATCCAGATACACAACAAAGGGCAGTAAATCTCATTAATGGGAACAAGCTAAACATTAGCCCTCTAATCACACATAGATATGGTTTGGAGGACGTTGAAGCAGCGATTCTCAAACAGATGGATGATGAATCAATCAAGGTACTTGTAAAACCGTGGCTCTAGGTGGCGCATCAACGTTGAGTTCAGGGTCGCAGTGAACTAAGAAGATCGAGATCAATTTCGGGAGTGATATGGTGGGTTATTCATACGTGCGAATGATTCCTAGATCAGCAGAAACCGATGTTTTGGTTATTGGGGGAGGACCGGCTGGTTTCAGCGCAGCTGTTGCATGTGCCAGGATGGGTGTTGATGTTACGTTAGTTGAGCAATACGGATTTCCCGGAGGTATGGCCACTGCAGGACTTGTTGGGCCGTTCATGACAAGCTATGATGCCGATGGTGAACAACAGATTATTAGGGGAATTTTTGACGAGTTAGTTCGCGAACTGGAGGAAAAAGGGGGGGCAATTCATCCCTCAAAGGTAAGTAAAGGATCTTCTTATTCTGGCTTTATTTCAAAGGGGCACTCCAACGTTACTCCATTCGATCCAGAATTAATGAAGGTGACTATGGTGGAGTTCTTGGAACGGGCAGGAGTGAAGTTGTTGTTTCACACTCGTGTTGTTGATGTGATCAAAGAAGGAGAAGACATTGCCGAAGTTATTGTGCACAATAAATCCGGGTTGTCCTCCATGAGAGGCCGCATAGTCGTCGATTGCACAGGTGATGGGGACGTGGCGGTTATGGCAGGGTGCTCCTTCGAACTGGGACGAAATCCGGATGGGTTGATGCAACCAGCCACCATGGTGTTCCGGGTGTGTAATGTTGATTCCCAAAAAGTGAAGGCGTACGTCGAGGAACATAAGGATAAGATCGGGAGACCGTTTCATGGTCCGTTCAGTTGGATTGTGGAAAAAGCCCGTGAACAAGGCGAGTGGAATATTGAACGAAGCGAAATTGGTATGTATGAAACAAGTACTGCGGGAGTTTGGAGAATTAACACATCGCGGATCACAAATGTTGACGGAACGAATGCTGTTGATTTGACAAGAGCAGAGATTGAAGGACGAAAACAGGTACATATGCTCCTTGCCTTTTTCAAGAAACACATTCCTGGATATGAAAATGCTCAGTTAATGGACACGGCCGCTGCTATAGGGATTAGGGAAACAAGGCACATTCTTGGTGAATACGTAATAACGAAGGAAGACGTTTTGAATGCAGTGACGTTTGATGACGCGATCATGATTGCTTCCAATTCGATAGATATTCACTCTGATAAAGAAGGCGGTGGAGAGTACGCAAGTATCAATGGAGATTGGTACAGCATTCCCTATCGCGCATTGCTCCCATTGGGAGTTTCTAATCTTGTAGTAGCAGGTCGGTCCATCTCGGCTACCTCCGAGGCATCCGCGGCATTTCGTGTCATGCCTTGTTGTATGGCAATGGGTCAAGCGGCAGGCGTTGCAGCTGCTCTGAGTGTTTCTGGGGCGGAAACGCTACGAGATGTTGATGTACGGGAGCTGCAAAAGGCCCTTGAGGCACAAGGGGCCGAGCTGGGGCGGTAGTTTTGATGATCCAGGGTCCAAGATTCGATGGGCTCTTCTCTTAGGCCAAGCAGTGCCGCTCTGTTGGTTTGGTGCTAAGCTCGAAACGAGTCTCGTTGTTGAGATGAAGTGTGGCAACGGTGTTTATGCCATGAATGAGAACTAGGGTGGATTCGCGAAGAAATCAAATGACCTTGTTGTGATGTCTGAAGTAAGGAAAGACTGTTAAATTACCCACCGAGAGCGTGCCCGTGCGGCACTGCGATTTGGTGGGTGTTTTTTTTAAGAGTGATGTACAGGCACACTTCCGGCCATTATGACCCGGTACTTTATCGAGTGTAGATGGCCATATTAAATGGACATAAATGGTCAAAAAATTCCCCGCAAACGGACAATTTGCTGCAGGTGTGAGTATTCCGATCGAATACGACCACTTTCACGGTCAATCAGTTAGTGTCAAATTATGTTCGCAATTTCCATCGGGTTTCGAAATGGTTTAAGCCGCCTGGCGGTTCTCCCGATTTTGTTCAAGGATGACTTTATTGATGTAACACCTCGATGTTGACCAATCTTCCCCGTATTCAATCAAATAACAGCTTACCAGCCGTATGTAGGAATCCATAGAGGGGAAAACACCAACCACTTTTGTTCGACGCCGTATCTCTTTATTTAAGCGCTCCAGCATGTTCGTTGAGCTGATTTTTCTATGGTCTATCTCCGGAAATTCGTAGAATTGTAGAG
>LSQX01260163.1_pt1 | contig 10619 bp, 12 predicted proteins | sample 654561 | NCBI WGS metagenome assembly LSQX01 (sample SAMN04489861, study PRJNA283612) | anaerobic digester metagenome | isolation source: 4 biogas reactors fed with cattle manure at either 37C or 55C with and... | place: Denmark: Kongens Lyngby | collected 2014 | reverse complement strand
TTTATCCATGGAGGAAACCTTCATGGATCTCATAAGCGATGGTAGTGGTGAGGTGGAGCATGTTTAAGCGCATATCCGCAATTATAGGCAAAGAAGCACGTGAACTTCTGCGTGATCCTCTATATTTGAGCCTTGCATTAGTCGTACCAATCATGATTATCATTATCATGGGCGAAGGCATGACGCTTGACGTCAAGAACATTCCCGCTGCGTTCCATGATCGTGACCGCTCTGCCGCCAGCCGCGAATATGTCAGCTCCTTTACCAATTCTGAATATTTTAAGATGTACGGCATGCTTGACAGGGAAGGTCAGGCGGAAGCACTGATGGCAGAAGGCAAAATTCGTTTGTGTATTGAAATTCCGGAAAATTTTTCCGAAAGGCTTGCCGCGAATAGGCCCGTATCAGTAAGAGCTTCAATTGATGGTTCTTTCCCCTCCCGCAGCGAAGTTATTACAGGTTATGTAGGCGCGATAAATCAGCAAACGAATAATTTGCTGCTTGCCCGATACAAAAGTACTTATGGACAAAATACTTCACTGCCCAGCGTCGAACCGATAGCTGTTTCCTGGTATAATCCGACACTGGAAAGCAAAAATTTTCTTATCCCGGGTCTCATTTCGACAATTCTGATGTTTTATCCATCGTTATTGGCGGCGCTTATCGTTGTGCGCGAAAAAGAGGTCGGCACCATCTATAATTTGTATTGTTCGCCTGTCAAAGCGTGGGAGGTTGTAGTTGGCAAGACGGTGCCTTATATAGTCATTTCTTTTGTGGCCTATTTGTTGATTTTTTTGTTAAGCGTATTGTTTTTTGAAGTAAGGTTTACGGGCAGTTTCGCCGCACTTACGGTCAGTGCCTTGCTTTTCCTGCTGTGTACGGTTGGTTATGGCCTGCTGATATCAATAATTGCGTCCTCGCAATTAGCCGCCATGTTCATCACAATTCTTACTACAATGCTGCCGTCTTTCTTTTATTCAGGGTTTCTGTCACCTGTTGCGAGTCAGTCCGCGTTAGGACAATTTATCAGTATCCTTTTGCCTTCCACCTATTTTATGTACATAGTGCGCGGCATTTATCTTAAAGGAGCTTCTTTCGCGATTATCCGGCCGGACTTGACGGCCTTGCTGCTTTACTCGGTTATCCTCTATTTTCTGGCAATTATCAGCTTTCGAAAGAAGGTAAGTTAAATGTGGAATAGGCTATGGGCGTTGCTCAAAAAAGAATTTATTCAGATGTGGCGGGATAAGATGCTTCTGTTTATTTTGATCTGGTCTTTTACCGTCTCGCCTTTTGTTGCCTCTAACGGTATGTCGATGGAAATAAGCCACCATCCTTATATTGTCTATGATCAGTCGCAGTCGCCAGGCAGCCGGGAGCTTCTGAGCCGTTTCCGGGAACCATATTTTCGACTGCTGGATGTTGTTTATTCCAACCGCGAGGTTGTTGAATACCTCGACAGCGGCAAGGCGAGTATGGCTATCGTCATACCGCCTGACTTTGCAAAAAAAATAAGTGCCGGCAGCCCGGCGAATTTCCAGGTCATCAGCGACGGTACCATTTCCTTATCGGCAACAGTTGCGGTAATGTACGTGGCACAGATTTCCGGAAGTTATACTTTGGACCTGATTGAGCAGAGAGGTTTAGGCACGATTGCGAAACAGAGTATTCCTTACATAAACATCGATAACAGGATAGAGTATAATCCGAACATGACGAATGCCTGGTTCTCGGGGCTCGTCGACTTTATCAGCAAAATCACGATGGTTTCACTTTTATTGACGGCAGCGGCAGTTGTCCGAGAAAAAGAATATGGAACCATAGAACAGTTGATGGTAACGCCGGCCCGTTCTTTTGAGATCTTCCTGTCCAAAATAATTCCTAACATCTTTCTCATTGTCCCTCTTTCGTTAGTGGGTCTGGTCGGAGTCATGAAGGGTTTCTACGGCTTGCCGATAGCAGGCAGCATATTTTTATTCTATCTGGTTTTGGTGCTTTACATTTTTGTAATGTCAAGTTTGGGCATACAAATTGCCTTGCTTGCGAAAAATCTGCCGCAGGCCATCATGATGATGATGTTCCTGCTTATGCCGATGATCTTTTTGTCCGGGACTTTTACGCCCATGGAGGCAATGCAGCCCTGGATGCGCTGGACCGGGCTGCTTATCCCTATGCACTACTTTGTGGATTTCACTTTTGACGTGCTGCTGAAAGGAAATTCTTTGTACTATGTTTGGCCCAGTATTTTGGGGCTGGTAGTTTTGGGAACGGCTCTTTTCATATCATCTTCCGTAATATTTTATCGACAATTTTCCAAGTAAAAGAAAAAGTCGGAATATTCTTTTGCAGTCAATTTTGGAAAGACTGGCTAAGAAGTGGTATAATTGTAAAGATATATTTGATGGAGATGAAATAATGGCCCTGAAGCAAGAAGAGCAAAGAGAAACCCAAAAACCCTTTATCAACTGGCGCAGGAACCTTGTCATACTGTGGACCTGCGTTTTTCTGACTTGCGCGAGCTATACCATGGTCGTGCCTTTTTTGCCGCTCTATCTTTTGCAGGAGCTCGGGGTTTCCTCTTCCTCGGTAAACATCTGGGCAGGAATGATTTTCTCTGTGACCTTTTTAGGTTCGGCTATCATGGCTCCCTACTGGGGCGCCATGGCAGACCGCGTCGGGCAGAAGAAAATGGCTCTGCGTGCAGGCTTTGGGCTTTCCTTGTGCTATTTCTTTTCCTCGATGGCGCAAACGCCCGAGCAGCTTTTTGCCGTAAGGGCATTTACCGGTTTTATCAGCGGCTTCGTGCCTGCCTCGATGGCACTTTGTTCCTCCACTTTGCCGGCTGAAAAGCTTGGCTGGGGCATGGGTTGGATGCAGGCGGCCGTAGCCAGCGGCGGCGTTATCGGTCCTTTGATCGGCGGCTATGTCAGCGAGTGGTTCAGCATGCGCTTTTCCTTCTATGTGGCATCCGGAGCCCTTTTGCTTGCAACCTGCGCCGTTTTTTATTTCGTGCAGGACATTGTTGATCTGAAGGCAAGGCAGAAAGCCAAAGAAACCAGCATACTCAGCGATCTCAGGCTGGCTGTAGGCAATAAGAAGCTCCTTTACATAATGGGTCTTTTTTTCCTTGTGCAGTCGTGTCTTTTAATTATACAGCCGCTTTTGACAATTTATGTCAAGGAGCTGATGGGAGGAATGGAGGGCGCCGTCAAGGCGTCAGGCGTGGTTTTTTCCCTGGCCGGCATCGCGGGTATCTTAGCGGCCCCCTTTTGGGGCAGGACCGGCCAGAAGGTCGGCTTTGCCCGTACTTTGTTCTTTGTGATGATTTGCGCGGGACTGACTAATTTGTGCCAGGTTTTTGTCAGGGATATCTGGCAGTTCGGGTTTGTACAGTTTGTGTTCGGACTTTTTCTTGCCGGGGCGGCACCGAACATTAACGCAGGCATAGTAAGAACGACGGACCCGCTTGTCAGGGGCAAGGCCTTTGGGCTCGTAACCTCGGCTCAGCAGTCGGGAGGCGTTGTCGGACCTTTGCTGGGCGGCTTTATGGGTACCTTTCTCGCAACCAGGTACATCTTCGTGTTTACCGGGATTGTCCTGATTTGTGCGGGAACGCATATTTACTGCACAAAGGTCAGAAAGAGTGCAGGCGGCAGCTCCTGGTGAGATGGTTGGCATGACAGGATAGAGATTTGTATTGATTGACAGAAGCCTCGAAGTATTTGATAATTATTATACAAGTTTAAAAAATTTAAAAAGCAGGTGAGTAAAAGTGATTAAAGAATTTAATGAAATTTTGCCGGACATTGATAAAAAAGCTTGGGCATCGGAAGATGCAGCTATCATCGGCGCTGTGAAAATGAAGGAATTCAGCAGTGTTTGGCACAATTGCACCGTCAGGGGCGACGTGAATAGGATAGAAATCGGCGAGTATACGAACATACAGGACAACAGCGTTCTGCATGTTGCCGACGATTATGCCTGCGTGGTCGGCGACTTTGTGACAGTCGGACACGGAGCAATCCTTCACGCCTGTACCGTAGAGGATCATTGCCTTATAGGCATGGGCTCGATCGTGCTTGACGGAGCGCTTATCGGCAGGGGCAGTATTGTGGCCGCAGGTGCCGTTGTGACCAAGGGCACGATTGTGCCGCCGAACTCGCTCGTGGCAGGAATTCCGGCAAAAGTCATCAAGACAATGCCCGGAACCCATTTGGCCGACATTCATGCGCAGGCTTTAAAGTATAAGTCGCTGTGGACTGAACGATACAATCTGCTTCCCGATGCCGGCGGCGAAAAGTACGACGGACACAAAATAGTATAAGTCAGTCTTGTCCGGCCTCGAGGCAGAAGGGCAGCCTGACTGATGGATTGAAGGGTGATAATTGTAAATGGCTAAAAAAACCAACAAGTTTCTGCGGGTCAATACGGAAGATGGGTACTTCGGGCTGGGCAGGGGCATTGATTTTCAAAACGTTTTGAACAGGCTGGCAATAATCATAGTGCTTTTAAGTTCCGTGGCGGCTACCATGTGGAAAAGCTTTTCCGGAGCGACTTCCGAAGCAAGCGCTTATTTCGGCCTCAATACGGCCGCGGCCGTCCTGTTTGCCTGGTTGATTGCACAGGAGCTCGATCCGGACCGCAAGCTTGGCGGAGTTATTGCCGCCATTGTGGCGCTTGTCTTCGCTGTTCTTTTGGGTGTGGGCAATGTTATGCCGCTTTTGTGGCTGCTCTTTATTCTGAGGCTTTTAAACAGGACTTCAGGCGCCATACATAAGTTTGGTGACAATATCCTACTGCTGCTTCTGGCCTTCTGGCTGGGCAGGGAAGGACAATGGCTTTATCCGGTTTTTACGGGCATCGCCTACATTTTGGAAAGCAGATTGCCGCGTGGTTACTTCCGCAGCCTTTATATGGGCGGATTTGCCTTTGCTCTCGTTGCCCTGGCCGAAGTTTCCAGGGAACCGGTAACGATCAGCATCAATAACATATACCTGATGGCGGTTGTTTTTGTATTGCTTTTGCCTGCGATTTCCATGGCACTTTACACACAGTTCAAGGGCGATTACGACAATGTGAGAATTTCGCCGCGCCGCCTTCAGGCGGCACAAGGTTCGTTTATCGTGATAACCTTTGCCGTTGCCTGGTTCCATGGTGATGCCGAGGCGCTTAACATGGCGCCCGCCTGGGCGGGCGCCATTGGCGTCGGGATGTCGCTTTTGGCGGCCGCACTGCAAAATGCGTTTTATAAAAAGAAGATTTAAAAAGGAGCTGTAGGAATGAAGGAAAATAGAAAAATCAGATTTGTAACCAATCTCGGAGAATTTGTTGCGGAAATGTTCGAAGACAAGGCTCCCATAACGACCGGTAATTTCATATCGTTAGCAGAAAAGAAGTTTTATGACGGGATTATCTTTCACCGCGTCATTGAAGGCTTTATGATTCAGGGCGGAGATCCGACCGGAACCGGCATGGGCGGCCCCGGGTACAAGATTGACGATGAATTCGGCGAAGGCCTTAGCCACGATGACGAGGGCTATCTGTCAATGGCTAATGCCGGCCCTAATACCGGCGGCAGCCAATTTTTCATAACTCTGGCGCCAACACCGTGGCTCAACGGCCATCATGCGATTTTTGGCCGTATAGTCGAAGGAATGGATATTGTTCGTAAAATCGGCGTAGTTAAAACAGATTTCCGCGACCGCCCGGTTGAACAGGTCGTCATGGAAACCGTAGAGGTCGTGAAATAAGTTGCCGGCTTACGTCTACATGCTGCGCTGCGGTGACGGTTCTCTTTATACGGGGTGGACCAACAACCTCGAGCAAAGGCTTGAGGCTCATGCGTCCGGCAAAGGGGCAAAGTACACCAAGGGCAGGCAGCCTCTTGCTCTTGTATATTTTGAGGAGCACTCGGACAAGTCTTGCGCTTTAAAAAGAGAAATGGAAATAAAGCAATTGACGAAAGCGCAGAAAGAGGCTTTGCTGTCTTTGTGTGTGCCTGATTGCCAAAAGTGTAAATAATGTTTTAATCTCTTGTCAAAGAATTAACTGCATGCTATAATGAGTCAGTAGAAAGAAGGCCGACTTGTAGAGAACGCTTTAACGCAAGTTGCAGCGGGGTTTCATGTAGTTCTTTTTTCGGAAATATTTTTTATTTTTAGGAGGCCAAGAAATATGACTGGCAAAGTAAAATGGTTTAACGCAGAAAAAGGTTATGGTTTCATCGAACGTGAAGATGGTGGCGACGTATTCGTACACTTCTCCGCAATCCAATCCGAAGGTTTCAAAACCCTCGAAGAAGGACAATCAGTTGAATTCGACGTTGTCGAAGGCAACCGCGGTGAACAAGCTGCAAACGTTGTTCGTCTGTAAGATATAGCAGGTAAAAGTATTAATTTACTTCTATTTTAGCTTCTTAAGTGAAACATCTGACAGAAAACAAAAACTAAGCCCGTCAGCAGACGGGCTTTTTTTATCGATAAATGCCGAACGTGCGCGTTGGCTCAAGCTTAGGATTTTTTCCGCTGACGCTGCAGGGTTTAATTTGTAGAGAAAAAACGCTATAATGAGCTATTGGGGAGGTGCGCCATGAAAAAAACCATAGCCGTTTTTCTGGCGTCAGTCTTTTTCCTGCTTATACCGCGATTTTCCGTGGCAAACGCAGAAGCCGGAAAGGCTTCGCAGGAGATTATGCACGCTTACCGTGAAGCCCGCCTGATTTCACTTGCGGCCGCGACTTGTGCCGGGACCTATGTGCCGCACGGCGAGGCCCCGGAATACAGTTATCTGGGCGAATACGGCTTTCGCATTCATCCATACAGTGTCGACGACGGCAAACAGCAAGTCAACTTTATGCTTGCCTATAATGACGGCATCGTTGAAGACAAGAAAATCTATGTCCTGGCGTTTCGCGGCAGCGCATCGAAACAGGACTGGGAAGTAAACCTGAAGACGTCCAAGGTTGCCTTCGGCGGTACAAATCCGCAGGAATTCCTGCAAGCGGCTCAGGAAACAGAGGATTCTTCGGTGCCGGCAGTGCACAAGGGTTTTAACGAATATGTAAACGCGGCGCTCAGCCTTCACCTGGACCTTGATGGCAACGGTGAGGCCGACGACCTCCTTGGCACGCTCAAAAAAGACCCCGACGTCGTGCTGTTGCTGACCGGTCACAGCCTGGGCGGAGCCGCGGCAACCTTGTTTGCGCAGCGACTTGTCAGCCTGGGCGTGCCGAAAGAGCAGGTGCCGGTAATCACCTTCGGCGCTCCGGCAATAGGCAATGCTGCCTTTGCCGACTCGTACGGAGACAGGATAGACTTTTTGAGGATTAAAACGAAGTACGACTTCATACCGGGCAGTCTGCAAACCATTTTTGGCGGCTTCAAACAGTTTGGCAGAGAAAAGGTGTTTGATCTTTCCGGGCGCTTTGCAGACTATCAGCACCCTGTTTCCTACTATTTCGATTTTGCGGTCAAAAACTACTATGATGCCCGGGACAAGGCTATCGAAGAAGGTCTGCTCGCAGCGCTGCCAATGGAAAAGGATACGCACAGGGTGCCGCGCGTGGCTGTGCTTGTCGGCGCCACGCAAAACATTCAGTACCGTCCTTATACTCCGGACATAAAGCGCTTCATACTCGACGAATACCGTTCTTTTCTGCCCAGTTACGTCATCCTTGACAAAAACGCAGACCTTTATTCCTCTGACAAATATGATTTGGTGGAAATCCTAAAGGAGGCGGCGGAAGTCGGTGCCGAATACGTGCTTTTCCTGGAAATCGGCAGCAGACAGTTGGCGCAGGAGGATCGCTGGTACATAGTAATGAATCAGGCCGTTTTCAAGGTTGACGGCAGCCTTGTCACGATTACGAGTCAAGGCAGGCGTGTTACCTACGAACAGGGAGTCATGCAGTGCACAATCAGCAACCTGGAGCAGGCGAGGGAAGAACTCAGGAGAAAATTCCCCTGGATTGAGACAAGAAATTCCAAGGACAAGGTGAACCAATGAAAATTATCGACGCACACATGCATTATTACGAGATTGAAGGCTTTCACACGGCGGCAAAAGCCGCAGGTCATGAGAATACTGCCGGGCATTACAGTGGAATTTGCGCAGAGAATGGAATTGTCTTCTCTGTGGCCATGGGAAACAGCGAAGGAGAAACTTCGCTCTTTGGAGGCAGTACGCCGCGTGTGCCGAATTTAGCAAGAAAGTTTGACTTTGCAAGTTTTAATCAGCCGGCTGACATTGGCTATTGCTGCGGTGTTAAGAGCGATGAGCTTACACCGGCAAATGCGGAGAAAACCGCATCGGAATTCGAACGTTACGTCAAAACGCCCCATTGTGTAGGCATTAAGCTTTACCCGGGCTATCGACACGTTTATGCACATGACCCCGTGCATTATCCCTTGTTTGAGCTGGCCCGTCACTATGACCTGCCGGTCGTCATCCATACCGGGGACACTTCCAATTCCGCAGCCATATTAAAGTACGCGCATCCTCTGACCGTTGACGAGCTTGCGGTTCGCTATTCCGACGTCCGCTTCGTACTTGCGCATTGCGGCAATCCCTGGATTGTCGACGCGGTAGCGGTTGCCGATAAGAACGACAATGTATTCATAGACTTGTCTGGTCTCGCGGCAGGTTATTTTGAAGCGGAAAGCTTTTATTCCGCTCATCGCGCTTATTATGAGCACATAGCAATGTGGCTCGACTATATGGGGAAATATGAAAAGGTCATGTACGGAAGCGACTGGCCCCTGGTCAATATCCCGAACTATATCGGCCTGATTGGGAAGATAATTCCGAAAGACAAGCACAGGGCTGTTTTTTATGAAAACGCTTTGAAGGTGTTTCCGAAAATCGCTCCGCTGCTTTGAAAGAAAATGAAAGAGGCACGAATACGGTCTTTAGCTTAGACCGTGCCCGTGCCTTTTTTTCGTCCTAAATGATCTTTGTCGTCCAGTCTTCAATATTCATGACGGAAGTAATCCAACCCTCATAAAATTCGGGTTCATGCGAAACAAGGAGGATGCTGCCCTTGAATTCTTTCAGTGCTCGCTGCAATTCTTCCTTGGCGTCTACGTCAAGATGGTTCGTCGGCTCGTCCAGTACCAGCCAGTTTACTTCCCTGAGCATTAATTTGCAGAGCCTGACTTTGGCTGCCTCGCCGCCGGAAAGAACAAAGACCTTGCTGGTGATGTGTTCGTTGGTAAGACCGCAGGCCGCTAGGGCTGCACGGATCTCGTAGTTGGTCATGCCGGGATATTCGGACCAGACGTCCTCGAGTGCTGTTTTGTCGTTTCTGACTCTTTCTTCCTGCTCAAAATAGCCGGGCTCAAGGAAGTCGCCGAGTTCCACCTTGCCTGCAAACGGTGCGATCTGCCCCAGGATTGTTTTGAGCAGCGTCGTCTTTCCTAAACCGTTGACTCCTTTGACTGCAATTTTCTGCCCGCGTTCGAGTGAAAAGGATACGGGCCTTGTCAGAGCCGAATCGTAGCCAAGAACCAAATCCCTGGCCTCGACGATGAAACGGCTGGGGGTTCTTGCCTCGCGGAACCTGAAAGTCGGTTTGAGCTTTTCGCGCGGCTTTTCGATAAGCTCCATTTTTTCAAGTTTTTTTTGTCGGCTTTTGGCACGGCCCGTGGTAGNNCCTCTAACTGTGCGACTTCCTGCTGTTGGCGTTCGTAAGCACTGTTTTGCTGAGCCTTGTAAATTGCCGAAAGCTCCAGGAACTTGTCGTAATCGCCGCTGTAACGTGTCAGCGTGCAGTTCTCCAGATGATAGATTACATTGACAACCTTGTTGAGGAAGGAGACGTCGTGGGAGATCAGAATAAAGCTGTGCTCGTAGTTCTGCAGGAACTTGGCCAGCCACTCGATGTGGTTTTCATCAAGATAGTTTGTCGGCTCGTCAAGCAGCAAAATTGAGGAATCCTGCAGCAAAAGCTTGGTCAAAAGCACCTTGCTGCGCTGTCCGCCCGAAAGATCCGCAACGTCCCGGTCAAGGCCTATCTCGCCGAGGCCGAGACCGTTTGCCACTTCCTCGATTTTGGCATCAAGCGAATAAAACCCGCTGTGTTCAAGCTCGGTCTGGATTTCTCCGACGGCTGCCATCAGCTTGTCCAGCTTTTCGGGTGAAGCTTCGGCCATCTGGTTGTATAAATCAAGCATTTGCTGTTCGGCTGCATACATTTCATCGAAGGCTGTGCGCAGAACTTCACGTATCGTCTGGCCCGGCACGAGCGAGCTTTGCTGGTCAAGGTAGCCGACTGTTACGCGTCCCGGCCACTCTACCTTGCCCTCATCCGGCATAAGGTGTCCGGTCACGATGTTCAGGAAGGTCGACTTACCCTCGCCGTTGGCGCCGACTAAGCCCACGTGTTCGCCCCGCAGCAGTTTGAAGCTGACATCTTCTAAAATCTCGCGCCCGCCAAAGGAGTGCGATACATTGGTCACATTTAAATAACTCATTTTCAACCTCTTTCAAATAGTAATCTTATAAATTTTAACTTAATAAACAAGATTTTGTCAAAGATATTCGGTTAAATAAAGGAGATTTCGCTTATGCGTCGAAATTAGCAATCTATAGCCTTGAAAGGGGGTAGATGCAATGATTTATAA